>ERZ1106930.7-NODE-7-length-280754-cov-23.574762_pt1 | contig 280754 bp, 257 predicted proteins | sample MGYA00403663_ERZ1106930 | MGnify/ENA primary metagenome ERZ1106930 (study PRJEB35170, sample SAMEA104062438) | human gut metagenome | biome: human gut; feature: human-associated habitat; material: faeces | place: Denmark | collected 2012-06-26 ... | reverse complement strand
TTGTGCGTTCTCCTCCCAGATTTTTTTACTTTCCTCTGTTCCCATGTTCTCTCCCCATCCCAAAATTTGCTTTTTTACTTCCATTAAATCTTCCTTACTATATTCCATTCTTACCCTCCATAACTTCTGATTGTTGCCGTCTTGACTATTATGTATCTTTTCTTTCCAAAATGGTATAGGCTTTTATTTTTGTAATGCTGCAAAACTTTTGCTTTCCTGTTGTAATATCCGTCTGTTCCTGGTTCAAAATAGTTCCTCATCTCTGATACTGATTTTATTAATGATATTTCGCAATAGCCAGCAATGAACGCTTGTATTGCGCAAGACGTTACATTACCTTCTGAAACATATGGCGCACCTTGTCCAGGCGGCTGTTTGGACGACGGGGCTGGATGACTGGCTCGCCGACAGTGGCCTGATACCCTTTCAGTTCCGTCAGGCACACGCTCCGCCCGTTGGTGTAAAAGGCCAAATCAGTACGGTATGCCTGTATGCAACGGGCGGGAATCTCGCCAGTAAAGACAACTTCATCCTTTTTTATCTGGGCCGTTTCGATGGTGGCACAGTATTTCGGCGCATCATGATAAGCCCTGGAAAGGTATTCCTGGGGCGCATAGAGGGTGAAGGAGAGATAAGGTTCCAGCAACTGCGTCCCTGATTTCTTCAATGCCTGTTCCAATACAATCGGGGCCAATGAGCGGAAGTCCGCCGGCGTACTGACCGGGCTATAGTAAAGCCCGTATTCAAAACAAATCTTACAGTCCGTTACGTTCCAGCCACACAAGCCTTGCTCCAAACCGTAACGGATACCATCCATGACAGCGTTTTGAAAACTCTGGTTCAGGTATCCCAGGGAAACCCGGCTCTTGTATTTTACACCGGAGCCAAGCGGGAGCGGTGTAACAGACAGTCCGATAGATGCCCAAAACGGGTTAGGCGGCACCTCGATATGGATGGTGTGGCTGGCCACTTTGAGCGGCCGTTCTAAATAAATGACGGTGGGTTCCTTCACTGCTGTTTCAATCTTGTATTTTTCCGTCAGCAAAGCGGAAACAACCTCCAACTGCATCCGACCCAAAAAAGAAAGAATGATCTCATGGGTGGTGGAATCCACCTCGTAGTGCAAAAGCGGGTCAGTATCCGCAATTTGCGTAAGAGCGTCCAGCAACCGATCTCTTTGCTCTGCCGTTTTTGGCGTAATCGTCGTCCGCAGCATAGGGAAGGGAACATCACTCCACATTTCACGAGGAAGTTGGGTTTTGTCCCCCAATATATCGTTTAATCTCAAGCTGTCGCTGGGAAGGATGACAATTTCGCCCTTATGGGCGGTATCTGTCCGAACAATCTCCCCTTTGGATGGAATACGCATCTCTGTGATTTTCAGCTTTTCTCTCCCGGCCAGGGCCACCGTATCCCGCAGACGCAGCGTTCCGCTGTATAGCCGCAGATAGACAAGCCGCTGGCCGCAATCTGTATACTCCACCTTAAAAACTCTACCGCACAGGGCGGCGCTCCCCTGTTCCTTGGTCGGTTGGAACAGCCCTATCACCGCATCCATCAACTGTTGAATGCCAAGGCCGTTTTTGGCGCTGCCATGATAGACCGGGAGCAGGGAGGCGTCTTGAACTCGCCGCTGTTCTTCTTGCGCAAGTTCTTTCTGACTGATTGATTCTCCTGCGATATACTTTGCCAATAACTCATCGTTATTTTCGATGACCGAATCCCACACCTCTGCACTAGTGTTTTCTGTCAGAGTTATTTTCGAGGACAGCGACACTGTCTGCTTGATGATAATATCAGCGGAGAGCTTATCCCGAACAGACTGATATACGCCCTCCAAATCAATGCCAACCTGGTCGATCTTGTTGATAAAGATAATGGTGGGGATGTTCAATTTCCGTAGGGCATGGAACAGAACACGGGTCTGGGCCTGCACGCCATCTTTAGCGGAGAGTACCAAGATGGCCCCGTCCAAAACGGCCAGAGAGCGGTATACCTCTGCCAAGAAATCCATGTGGCCGGGAGTATCCACAATGTTGACTTTACAACTGTGCCACTGGAAAGAAGTGACTGCCGTTTGAATGGTAATTCCACGCTGCCGCTCCAAAAACATAGTGTCCGTTCTCGTTGTCCCTTTTTCGACGCTTCCCGGCTCTGAAATGGTTCCGCTGGCATACAGCAGGCGTTCTGTCAGTGTCGTCTTGCCCGCATCTACATGGGCAAGAATCCCGATATTGATAATGTTCATGTCTATCCTCCATACAAGGCCCAAAAGGGCGCAAAAATCCCCAGCAGCAAATACTTTTACCGCTGGGGATCATGACTTCGGATACATAAAAACGCATTCAGCTAACATGAGCCGTTATCCGTCACGATATTTGATAAAAAGGCAAAAGCATTCTTAAATTGGGTACAAAAACCAAGCCCCTGCAAGGGGCAATTATTTTTGTGCCCATTATCAAATTTTATTTAAGAATACCTTGCCGCATGTTGAATAGACTCCTCAAATCAGGATGGCAACAGTATAGCATAGCACACTCTAAAATGCAAGAAGTTTTTACCCGCTGTCCCAAATAAATCAGGAGGGCATTCACCAGGACACCCTCCGATTTGGGGCCTCATGCGCAAATAATTTCTGTGTCCACGATTTCCGCCGCACACGCCCGGATATTGTTAGTCCCTCTGCAACTCATACCACAGACCGTTGCCCTCGTCAAAGATGTACTTTTCCATGAAATTACCTCCATTTTTTGTGATTATCGTGCGCCTATCCTCATTTTTGACCTTGCGCCCCATTTCCGCTCCTTTTCGACCTGTTCCTGCTGGTAAGCTGCCTCCAGTATCCTGTCCGCCTGTTCCGGGCCAATGGCCCGTCTGACCCGCTCATAGTCCCTGACCTGTCCTTTTAGGCTGTCCCTCTCGGCACAGACCTCATAAATTCTAGCTGACAGAGAGCCGTTCTTACTGACCTCACGATCATAGGCGATCTGCAACCGCTCAAACCTGCTCTTGAGATCGAAGTAGGCCCGGTAGACCGAGCGCAGCACCTTGACAATCTTCTCCCAAAGGGGCTTGACCTTCTTCTCTCGGTAAGACTTGGCCGATTCCAGCGGCCCCGCCTCCGGCAGCGTCCGCTCCGGGTCTTCGGAGAAGTCTGCTGCCAGCTTCTCCATGCCCTTGAGTAAGGGAGCCACATCGTCCAGTTTGGCCCTAGCCTGGGCCGCTTTCTTCTCGGCTGCTGCCGCCTCTTTATTCTTTTTGTCGGCCTCGACCTGGGCCAGCGCCGACGCCTCTTGAAGCTGTGCAAGCCGTTCCTGCTCACGCTCCGTCTTGAACTGCGTAACTGTCAAATGCTCCTCGGAACTGCCACGTTCCCCACGCTCTATATCGTCATAACCAGCGGAGCGCATATGCTCAAAGAAATCATCTTGCAAGATACTGTACGACTTTCGCAGAACGGGCTTTCCTTTAGCTGTGCGCAGCGGTTCCCCGGTGGTTTCGTCCAGAATGGGCTTGGACGTCCACTTCTTGCTCATGCTCACCTGCATGATCGTTTCCTTGACCTTGCCCACCAGGGACTTGTCCTTGCACCGCTTTGTCCAGCGTATCTCCTTCTCCACTACCGGGATATAAACCACATGGAGGTGGTAGTGGTACACGTCCTCTCCTAGCACCTCAGACATGGCCCGGTTGCGCTCGTCGGCGTGCATGATCGCCGACAAAATATACTGCTCTCCGCCCACGATTTTGATTGCGGCTTTGTATGCTTCGGTGTAAAATTGTTTTGCAAAGTCATAGCCGCCGTGGTTGTAGAAGTAAGCGGAGTTTACGTCAAAGACCAGCTCACCATATCGAAAGGCATCCTCCTTGATACCACGAGTGGAAATCACGCCATCAGCCTCCATTCGAGCAAACATCTCTCGATACCCGGCAGACGGGGTTTTGAAATGGACATTGAGCGGCGTCCGCTCCAGTACAATGTCCTGATTGACATAGGAATCCTTCTCACGCTCGTTGTGCTGCTGGGTGTTACCGATCTTGGTTTCGGTCAGCCTCATATTTCTTGCGTTGGTACGGTCAATACCGTCACCTCTCGCCATAGGCAAAAATCCTCCTGTTTCAGACGTCGGGTTGTTGAAAGAGGACGGGGGTTCGGGGGAGACACTTCCTGCGGGAAGTGTAATAACCCACTATGACACTTTCATCCCTTCGGTCTGCAAAGTGCCGTGGGCTCTCCCGAGGGGGTATGGGGGCTTTGCCCCCGCCGTCTGCGGACGGCTCCCCCAGCAGGGCTGCCCTTTGAAAAGGGCACCCTGCACCCCGCCTAAACTTTGCCACTCGCCGTTGGGCAGGTGGGAAAGGCACAGCCTTTCCCACCACCCGGCAAGTGTTCTCCGCGGGCCAAAAGTCAAGGGGTACGGGTTGTATTGCCTTGCGGCAATCTCCACCCGCAGGTATGCCCCCTTGACATTTGACCCCGCACCCCGTGACAGCCGTGACGACCGTGACGATGTTTCAGACACCGCCCCCGCCCTCAAAAAAGCCGTCACAGCCGTCACGGTCGTCACGCCTGGGGCGGTTCCAGCGTCAGGCTGATACTTCTCCCGGCGTGGCTCCTGCTGTTCTCATAGCGGATGTGGTAGTCTGTCAGTAGTTTCCCGGCCCGGACATTCAGCCGCATCGCCAGTGCGTTGGGCTTCATGTCGGTCTGGAGCGCCGCTGCCAGCTCCGTGGCCGTACCGCCCCAGGTCGGCCTCTCCGCCGTCACAAGGGTGACTATGGCCTCCAGTACCGGGTCGGGCGGTTCTATCCACTGCTCTGCCTCCATCCGTTCCAGCGTCCATGTCAGCCGTTCCTTGTCCTTGGTGAGATAGAATCGCTGGTCTTGCTGGTCACGCCCCACCACATCCAGGGTGGCGGTGCCGTCCGTCCGTTTCTCCTTCTGAAGAAGAAAGGCTCCGTCCGCTGCCCCCGCCAGTCCGTTGGTGCCGGAGATCATATCGAACTTATCATCGGCCTGTTGTTTCCGGGTATGATGTACCAGCAGGAGGCAGACGCCGCAATCATCGGCAAAACGTTTTAATTTCCCAACCACCTCGTAATCGTTGGCATAGCTGTACTTATCCCCACCAGCCTCCCGGATTTTCTGGAGGGTGTCAATGATAATCAGCTTGGTGTCCGGGTGTTCCTGCACAAATCGCTTTAGCTGTTCCTCCAATCCGACGCCGACCTGCTTGGCGTGGATTGCAAAGAGAAGGTCGGTGGTGGCCTCCATGCCGAACATCCGGTAAAGGCGCTCCTGCAAGCGACGGTGATCGTCCTCCAGCGCCAGATAGAGGACAGTCCCCTTGTGAACGGGATAGTCCCACAGAGGGAGGCCGGTGCTGACATGGTAGGCAAGCTGGGCCATCAGGAACGACTTGCCCACCTTGGGCGCTCCCGCAAAGAGGTACGTCCCAGGGTAGAGCAGACCGTCAATGACGGGCGGTCTGCTCTGGTAGATGTTCTGGTAAAGGTCGTTCATGGAAACTGTGTGGAGGTAGGCCGGGTCGTTCATGCGCCGCATATCCCGGAGCATTTCCTCTAAATCTTTCTCTTGGGGGTTGTTTTCAGCCGTTTCCTCTGCTATACTTTGGGTAGTTGTTTGAGAATTGGGCTGTTCCCCGTCTGCGCCAACAGACGGAACCGGGACAGTCCTTTTCGTTTCTCTGGAATCCATCAATCTATCAATCCTCCTTCATGCCGCCCAGCGTCACTGAGATAAGGTCAATGGTGGCGAGAAGTTCATCCCCCACGTCGCCCCCGGCCTCAATGCGCCGCAGTTCCCCCAGGACGGCGGCGAGTTGGTCACGCAGGGCCTTGTAGACCCTGGGATTGCCCTGCACCACCACGGCCCGGTCTAAGAGCCGCCGGGTGATGTAGTCCTGCTTGGTCAGCCCGGAGAGGCGGACGGCAATCTCAATCTGTTCGTTTTCCTCCGGGGACACCCGGAACGCTATGGTTTTGCTTCTCCATCGGTTGTGGTTGTCGAGGTTCTTCGCAGACATGATTTAAGCCCCCTTTCGCTCCATGTCCAGCTTGTCCGCCATCTCCGCCTGCCGGGTGGGGAACAGGTGGGCGTAGCGGTAGGTGATGTCGATGCTTTCATGCCCCACCCGGTCAGCGATTGCCAGGGCCGTAAAGCCCATGTCAATCAGCAGGGAAATGTGGCTGTGTCGGAGGTCGTGAATCCTGATCCGCTTGACCCCCGCCTCTTTCGCTCCCCTGTCCATCTCCCGGTGAAGGTAGGATTTCGTCACGGGGAAAATGCGGTCTGTCGGCTTTGCGGCATACAGGCTCTTGATGTAGTCCTCCATTTCTTCACAGAGGAAGGCGGGCATTTGAATGACCCGGTTGCTCTTGGCGGTCTTGGGGTCGGTGACTACATCCTGGCCCTTGATACGCTGATAGGATTTTGAGATGGAAACCGTCTGCTTCTCAAAGTCGAAGTCCCCAGGGGTGAGGGCCAGCAATTCCCCCTCCCGGATACCGCACCAGTAGAGCATTTCAAAGGCATAGTAGGAGAGGGGCTTGTCCATCATAGCGTCAGCGAATTTCAGATACTCCGCTTTCGTCCAAAACAGCATTTCCCGGCCCTTGGCCTTGCCCATGTTGCCCACCTGGGCGGCGGGGTTGGCTTTCAGCTTGTAGTGCTTCACCGCATGATTGAAAACGGCGCTCAACTGATTGTGCAGCGTTTTCAAGTAAACGGGGGAGTAGGGCTTGCCGTTCTTGTCCCGGTAGTTGAGCATTTCACTTTGCCACGCCATGACTTCTTTAGAACTAATCTCGCTCATTTTCCGCTTGCCGAAGTATGGCACCAGCTTCTTGTAGAGGATATGCTCTTTCGTCCCCCAGGTGTTCTCCTTGATACGGCCTTTCATGTCTGCGGCGTAGAGCGCCACGAAACTCTCAAAGGTCATATCCAGGTCGGCGGTCTGCTGTTGCAGGAACGTCCGTTCCCACTCCAGCGCCTCCCGCTTGGTCTTGAAACCCCGTTTCATCTTCTTTTCCTTTTTCCCTGTCCAGTTCTCAAAGTAAAAGGACGCATACCATGTGCCTTTGGCCTTGTCTTTGTATGCTGGCATTTTGTTCCCTCCTTACTGATTTTTCCGCAGCCCATAGAACTTTTCCTCGAAGTAATTCCTGCTCACCCGTCCGGGGATGGTGAGGAAACCCTTCTGCTTCAGTTCCTCGTTCATCTCCCGCACCAGCTTGTAGGCGTAGGGTTTGGAGATACCCAGCACCCCAGCCACTTCCTCGGCCCGTACAAATAGTTCCTTGCTCACGTTTTCACCTCCTTGCTTCTGGTTCGCAAAATTGTTAATGCCCGCGTTCTTATTATACATTCGCATAGTTGTTAATGTCAAGAGTTTGTTTCGCAATTTTGTTAATTTTTCTCTTGCATATTTCGCTTATTTGCGCTATACTATGTTCAAAGGCGGTGGAACATATGACAGTAGGAGAAAAAATCAAGAAAATCCGAACTTTTCGAGGCATAACGCAAAAGGAATTGGGGCTGGCTGTCGGTTTTGAGGAAAAGGGAGCGGATAACCGTATTGCCCAGTACGAAACGAATTACCGTGTTCCGAAAAGGGAACTGCTGGACAAGATTGCCCAGGCGCTTCGGGTAGACTTCCAGAACTTCTACACGCTCCGTCCTGGCTGCGCCGAGGACTTCATGCGGACATTCTTCTGGCTGGACGAGGACAGCCCCGGCTCCATTCGCCTGTTTCAGCTTGTCCGCAATCCCGGCAAGACGGGAGCCTCCGATGATACCGCCGTCCGCTACAACGACACGGACGACTGGCCCGCTCAACCTCCCGTGGGCATTTACTTCAACTATGGGCTGGTAGATGAGTTCATGCGGGAATGGCTCTTGCGCCAGCAGGAACTTCACGCTGGGGAAATCACCAGGGAAGAATACTTTGAATGGAAAATCAACTGGCCGTGTACCTGTGACGACAGCAAACGGTTTGACTACTATGTTCCTTGGAGAAAAGAAAAATAGGACAAGCAAAGCCGCCCTGCTGAATTTGTCGTTCAGCAGGGCGGCTTGCTTGCCCTTTGCAATCATTCTCTTGTGTGGCCGGGTTGAAACGAATAGTATCAATCCAGTATCACAAGGCAGATTAACAGGTCAAAAACCCTGTATTCATGCGGGTTTGAGCCGTTTTGACGGTCATTCCCACTCGATGGTGGCGGGCGGTTTGCTGGTGATGTCGTAGACAATGCGGTTCGCATGCTCGACTTCGTTGACGATGCGGGTACTGATTTTTTCCAGAACGTCGTACGGAATACGTGCCCAGTCCGCCGTCATGGCGTCCACGCTCGTCACCGCACGCAGGGCGATCACGTTTTCATACGTTCTCGAATCGCCCATGACGCCGACGGTCGCGGTCGAGGTGATGACCGCAAAATACTGCCAAATCTCTCTTTCAAGCCCTGCGCGGGCGATCTCCTCGCGCAAAATGTAATCGGCGTCCTGCAAGGTTTTCAGCCGTTCGGGGGTGACTTCGCCCATAATACGCACGGCGAGTCCCGGCCCGGGGAACGGCTGGCGCTGCACGACGGAATCGGGCAGTCCGAGTTCGGAACCCACTTTCCGCACTTCGTCCTTAAAAAGGTCGCGGAGCGGTTCCAAAATCTCTTTGAAATCTACGACGGAGGGCAGACCTCCCACGTTGTGGTGACTCTTGATGACCGCGGAAGCGCCCTTGCCGCTCTCGATGACGTCGGGATAAATCGTTCCCTGCACCAAGAAATCCACGGCGCCGATCGCCTTTGCCTCGCCTTCGAATACTTTGATAAATTCTTCGCCGATGATCTTGCGCTTCTTTTCGGGATCGCTCACGCCTTTAAGTTTATTCAAAAAACGTTCGCCCGCGTCCGATTTGATCAAATTCATTCCAAGTCCGTCGCGGAAAACGGAAACGACCTCGTCCGCCTCCCCCTTGCGCAAAAGACCGTGGTCGACGAACACGCACACGAGCCGATCGCCCACCGCTTTGTGCACGAGCGTTGCCGCGACCGCGCTGTCCACGCCGCCGCTCATGGCGCATAAAACTTTTTTATCTCCGATCTTCTCGCGCAAATTCGCAACCTGTTCGGAAACGAAATTGGACATCGTCCAATCCCCTTTCGCGCCGCAGACCGAATAGAGAAAATTATGCAATATCCGTTCGCCCTGTCTGGTGTGATGCACCTCGGTATGGAACTGGATCCCGTATATTTTTCTTTTTTCGTCGGCAAATCCCGCGGCGGGACAGGTTTTCGTGGTTGCCGTTACCGAAAAGCCTTCGGGCACTTTGCTCACGTAATCGGTATGGCTCATCCAGCAGACGTTGTTTTTATCCACGCCGTCAAAGAGAGGACTCTCTTCGTATTCGATCTCGCTCTTGCCGTATTCGCGTGTATTGGCGTGCGTGACCACGCCGCCCAATTTATACGCGATAAGCTGGCAGCCGTAGCAGATCCCGAGCACGGGAATACCTAAATCGAAAATTTCCTTTTTTACGTTGGGCGCGTTATCGGCATACACGCTGTTGGGCCCGCCCGTGAAAATGATGCCGATCGGATCGTATTCCCGAATCTTTTCCACGGTCATATCGTAAGGCAAAAGGTCGCAGTAGACGTTTTGTTCGCGCACGCGGCGCGCGATGAGTTGGTTGTATTGTCCGCCGAAATCGAGGATGAGTATTTTTTGATGTTCCATACGTTGTCTCCGTTTTCATAGAAGAATGTACCGCAAAGATTGCGGTACATTTTAAGTGTAAAATTTATAAACCTTACAGACCGCGGGGGCTGTAATTGGGCGATTCTTTGGTGATCGAAATATCGTGCGGGTGGCTTTCGATCAGGCTTGCACTCGTGATCTTGACGAACCGCGCATTCTTGCGCAATTCTTCGACCGTATGCATTCCGCAATATCCCATGCCCGATTTTAAGCCGCCGAGCATCTGAAAGACGATCTCTGCCAAACTGCCGCGGTAAGGCACCCTGCCTTCCACGCCCTCGGGGACGAATTTCTGCGCGTTTTCCTGGAAATATCTGTCCTTGCTGCCCGCGGCCATGGCACCGAGGGAGCCCATGCCCCTGTATACTTTGAAACTTCTGCCCTGGTAGATCTCGATATCCCCTGGGCTTTCGAGCGTACCCGCAAACAAACTGCCGATCATAACGGCGGACGCGCCCGCGCCGAGCGCTTTGACGATATCTCCGCTGTACTTGATGCCGCCGTCCGCAATGATACGTTTGCCGAGTTTATCGGCCTCTTCCGCACAGTTCATTACGGCGGTCAACTGAGGCATACCGATACCCGCGACCACGCGCGTGGTGCAGATGGAACCGGGGCCGATACCCACCTTCACGACGTCGGCACCCGCTTCGATGAGCGCGCGCGTCGCCTCTGCGGTCGCGACGTTGCCCGCGATCAGGGTGATCTGCGGGAATTTCGCCTTGATCTTTTTTACATAATCGATGACGTATTTGCTGTGACCGTGCGCCGTGTCGATGGCGATGACGTCCACTTTTGCGGCGATGAGCGCCTCGATGCGCTCCATGGTATTCGAGGCGGTGCCGACTGCCGCGCCTACGAGCAGGCGGCCGTTTTTATCTCTCGCGGAATTGGGATACTGTATGCTCTTCTCGATATCCTTGATGGTGATGAGCCCTTTCAGATACCCGTCTTTATCTACGATGGGAAGTTTTTCGATCCTGTGTTTGCCTAAGATCTTCTGCGCCTCGGCGAGGGAAGTGCCTTCGGGCGCGGTGACGAGATTGTTTTTGGTCATCACATTGTCGATGGGCTGTTCGTAATTGCTTTCGAAACGGAGATCGCGGTTCGTGAGAATACCGACCAGTTTGCCGTTTTTGGTGATGGGAACGCCGCTGATCTTGTATTTGCTCATCAGCCCGACCGCCTCTTTCACGAGATTTTCAGGCTCTAAAAAGAAAGGATCGGTAATGACGCCGTGCTCGCTCCTCTTGACTTTATCGACCTGCGACGCCTGGTCCTCAATGGACATATTTTTATGAATAATTCCCATGCCGCCCTCTCTGGCGATGGCGATTGCAAGGCGGCTGTCCGTCACCGTATCCATCGCGGCGGATAAAAGCGGAATATTCAGACAAATGTCATCCGTCAGTTTCGTACCCAGTTTCACTTCCGAAGGCAGCACGTCGGAGGCGGACGGTATCAGCAACACGTCGTCAAAAGTCAACCCTTCTTGCACAATTTTACTCATAGCAATCTCCTTAATTCTTTTTCTGTATCTGAAACGTAAAATAAAACCTTACTTTAAAAACGCGTCGCATACGGCAAGCACTTCGTCACGATGCGCCGCCCCCTCGGTATCGGAGGGATCCAGTTTGATCGCGGCGACCGCCGCGCGGATCTTTTCCACGTACGGCTTGTCCGCCTTTTCCATAGCGGCGTTCAACAGCCGTTCCAGGCAATTATATTTTTGAAACTCCCCCGCAGTGTTCTTTTCGGCAAGTTCCAGCGCCTTGTCGCCCTCGTCCGTTTCGTAGAGTGAAACCGCCGCAATACCCGAAACGATCTGGCGATAATTTCCGCCCTGCTCTTCGCAGTACGCGGAAAAATCTTCGCGCTCCAAAAGTTTTTCGCCGTACTTCGCGCTGACGGAATATTTTCCGCAGGCGTAGTTTTTTTCGACGGCGCGCGACAGATCTTCGATCTTTTCCGTCTTTTGATAGACGGACACGCTGTAATGCGCGCTCGCGGCGTCCAAGCCCAGACCGTCCGTGATCGTTAGCATGACGGAGGGCGCCAGCCACGAAAATATCCCCCACAGAATCAGGCAGAGCGCGATGAGCCCGCCCAACGTTATGAGTGCCGTTTTTGCAATCAGTTTTCCCAAATCGACGTCTCCGAACAATTCCGTTTGCAAGCGTTTCTTAAAAAGAATGACCGAAAACCGCTTCCGTCGGAATTATATTTGTGTTATTTTACCACACGGGCGCAAAAAAATCAACAGAATTTTCATAATTTATCATTTTCGGAAGAGTAAAAAAATAGAATAAGGGATATGAGGCGCCGTTCGGCGTCCGCTAATTCATTCAGGAGCCGAATTTTATGACAAAATGCAAAAAAATCTTATTGAAAATCGTACCCGCACTCCTGCTGGGACTCATGCTCTTCACCTTCATCGGCTGCAAAACGGACAGCGGTCTGGACAAATACGTTTCGGAAAAAAGAACGGAGATTTATTATTGCGAGCAGGACGGATTTACCCTCACCGCGAGTTATTCGCAGAAAGAATATCCCTACTGCGCGGACGGCATCGTGGGCGAACTTTCCGACCTGTTCGAGATCAAATTGCAGGCGCCCGACAATTCCGAGGAATACAATATCAAATTCACTTTGGCGGGAAAAGAGTACGGCGGCGAAATGTCCTTTGAAAGCGTGCGGCAGATCTATACCTTTTCGCAGTCCATCGCGTGTCCCAAAGAGACGCAGATCACCTTTACGGTGTCCCGAAAAGACAGCGAGGTCAAACTTGTCGCCGAGAGCGTAAAAAACGAAAATACGCTGGGCGTAAGCGATATATTAAAGTCTATCCAAAAAGCCGAACCCGACCGCATTTCGGCTTTATCGCAGAACGGAACTTTCGCGGGAGAAATTTATGTACGGCTCGTCTATAAAGACGGCGAATGTTTTTATTACGCCGCGATCTCCGACCGCTCGGGCAACACCTATTCCATGCTGATAGACGCCGATTCTGGCGAAATTTTGGCGACCAGAGAAAACTAAAAGATAAAAAGGAGCGTAAACGCTCCTTTTTTTCATTGCTGTTGTTGCAGAAAATCGATGATGACGGTATTCTGCACGTATAAATATTCTTCGCGGATACGGACGTACCCGTTCTCAAACGCGAGATAGTTTTTTTGTCTTTCGAGCGGCTTGGAAAAATCTTTAAAGAAATCCGAGCCGAAAACCGCGGAATAATCCTCCGCCGAAAGTCCCTTTTCCGTGCGCAAGGCGAGCATCACGTATTCAAATTTCGCATCCTCCCCTTCGATCTTTTCATTGTCCAAGACGGGGTAAAAATCGGTCAGGATACACTTGATGTACTCGTCCAGATCGGGCGTATTCGTAAAACGGCGGCCGCCCATAAAGGAACTTGCCGAAACGCCGAACCCGATATATTCGCCGCGGCGCCAATAATTGAGATTGTGCCTGCTTTCAAAACCGGGGACCGCAAAATTGCTCACCTCATAACGGGCAAAGCCGCGCTCTTTCAGACAGCCTCGCGCCGCGTCGTACATGGCGGCAACTTCGTCGCCGTCGGGCAATTCTCCGTTCAGATAGTCGGAATAGACGGGTGTGCCGTCCTCGGGCGTCAGCGCGTACACGGAAACGTGGCGTACGCCGCCGCGCAGCGCAAAATCAATGGATCCGAGCACATCGGAAACTGTCTGCCCTTTCAGCCCGATCATGATATCCGCGCTCTTGTTCGCGTCGCCCAGCATTTCGCACGCTTCCAGATACTGCGCCGCGTTATGCGCGCGCCCGATCTCTTCCAAAAGAACGTCCGACGAGGATTGCAGTCCGATCGAAAAACGGTTGATCCCCGCGCGTTTATATGCCTCCGCCTTTTCTTTCGTGAGCGTGCCGGGATTGATCTCTACGGTAATCTCCGCGTTTGCGGAAAGTTTGTATAATTTTCGGATCTGATTCATGCAGCCCGCGATATATTTCCCGTCGATGACGGAAGGCGTTCCCCCGCCGATATAAACGGTATCGAAGGACTTGTCCGACAGATCTTTCGCGCGCAGTTTCATTTCTTTATAGACGCAAGCCATGTACGCGTCCGCGAACGCCAATTTGGAGGGATACGAGGTGAAATCGCAGTAACGGCATTTCGACTTACAAAACGGGATATGAATATAGATGCCTGCCATAATACCTTCCTTTTACCCGAACGGGTCCCACAAATGTTTGTCGAGCGCGACCGTATATTCGTCGGAAAACGATACGCCCTCCGCCGTCAATAGATTGCGCTGAACGTCCGCGCCGCCGAACGCGAACGCGGGCGCAAGCCCGCCGAAACGGTTGACCACGCGATGACAGGGAATTTTCCCCGGCAAGGGATTGACGTGCAGAGCATATCCCACCGCGCGCGAAGCGCGGGGATTGCCGCAAAGGCGCGCGATCTGACCGTACGTCGCCACGCTGCCGACGGGGATCTTTTGCACGATTTCATAGACCTGTTGAAAAAAACCGCTTTCCATTTTTTCCTTCGCAACTTATTTATTGGTTTTGAGAATAGACATAAACACTTCGGAAGGCACTTCCACCGAGCCGATGCTGCGCATGCGCTTTTTGCCCTCTTTCTGTTTTTCGAGAAGTTTTTTCTTGCGGGTGATATCGCCGCCGTAGCATTTGGCGAGCACGTCTTTGCGCACCGCCTTGACCGTTTCGCGGGCGATGATCTTGCCGCCCACCGCAGCCTGAATGGGAATCTCGAACAGTTGGCGCGGAATCGCGTCCTTGAGATTTTCCGCCAATTCCCTGCCGCGAGGATAGGCGCGGTCTTTATGCACGATCATGGAGAGCGCGTCGCATACGTCGCCGTTGAGCATGATGTCCAGTTTGACGAGATCGCTCCGCTCGTAACCCGTAATTTCATAATCGAAACTCGCGTATCCGCGCGTGCGCGATTTGATATTATCGAAAAAATCGTAAATGATCTCGTTGAGCGGCAATGAATACAGAAGTTTTACGCGCTTTTCGTCCAGATAGGTCATGTCCTTAAAGATGCCGCGCTTTTCCTGGCAAAGATCCATGATCGAACCGATATATTCGGGCGGACTGTATATCTCCGCCTTGACGATGGGTTCTTCCATGTATTCGATATCGGAAGGATCGGGAAGATGCGACGGGTTGTCCACGAAAAACGCTTCGCCGTCCGTCTTATGCACTAAATAGGAAACGCTCGGCGCGGTCGTGATAATTTCCAGATTAAACTCTCGCTCGATCCGCTCCTGAATGATCTCCATGTGCAAGAGTCCCAAAAAGCCGCAGCGGAAGCCGAATCCGAGCGCGACGGAAGTATCGGGTTCGAAGATGAGCGCCGCGTCGTTGAGTTGCAATTTCAGGAGCGCCTCTTTCAGGTCGTTGAATTTGCTGCCGTCCAGAGGATAAATGCCGCAGAATACGACGGGCTGCACCTTTTTATATCCGGGCAGAGGCTGTTCGGCGGGCACGCTCGCATTCGTTACCGTATCGCCCACAGCCACGTCGAGAATGCTCTTGATACTCGCCGCGATATAACCGACTTCTCCTGCCTGCAAACTCTCTTTCGGCGTCAGTTTGGGACTGAATACGCCCACCTCCGTCACGTCGAACACCTTGTCGCAGCGGAACGTTTTGATGGTATCGCCCACCTTCACGCAGCCGTCCTTGACGCGAACGAAGAGAATGACGCCCTTATAGTTATCGTAATAACTGTCGAATATGAGCGCTTTGAGCGGCGCTTCGGTGTCGCCGTCGGGCGCGGGGATATGTTCGCAGATACGCTCCAGAATATCCTGTATATTGGTGCCCTCTTTTGCGGAAACGAGCGGCGCGTAGGAAGCGTCCAAACCGATCACGTCCTCGATCTCGCGTTTGGTCGCCTCGGGTTCGGCGGAGGGAAGGTCGATTTTATTGATGACGGGAACGATCTCCAGATCGTGTTCCAGCGCCAGATAGACGTTGGCGAGCGTCTGCGCCTCGATCCCCTGCGTGGCGTCCACTACCAGAATCGCGCCCTCGCAAGCGGCGAGAGAGCGCGAAACTTCGTAGGTGAAATCGACGTGCCCAGGCGTATCGATCAGATTGAATTCGTATTCGTTCCCGTCTTTCGCCGTATAGTACATGCGCACGGGCGTGAGTTTGATGGTGATGCCGCGCTCCCGTTCCAGATCCATGGAATCAAGTAGCTGATCTTCCATGTCGCGCTCCGACACCTGTCCCGTAAGTTCCATGATGCGGTCCGCGATGGTGCTCTTGCCGTGGTCTATATGCGCGATGATACAAAAATTTCTGATAAATTGATTGGGCTTTGCCATTGATCTCTCCGATTTTCGTTGCTGTTACCGTTTCATTATATAAAAAATTGAAAAATTTAGCAAACGAATTGCAAAAGCATTCCTCTTTGTGCTAAAATAATTTTATCTTTTTGGAGGTAAACCTATGAGAATTCCCGAAAACAGTTTTTTAAGGACGACGCCGATCGCCCACCGCGGCCTGCACGATATAAAAAAAGGCATCCCGGAAAATTCCTACGCCGCTTATCAGGCGGCGATCGACAAAAACTACGCCATAGAAATGGACGTGCGTTTTTCAAAAGACGGAAAACTCGTCGTCTTTCACGACGACACGCTAGACAGGACGACAGAGGCGAAAGGCCCCGCCATCTCGAAAACGAGAAACGAACTACTCGAACTGCACTTACAGGGCACGCAGCAAAAAATTCCCGTATTCGAGGAATTCCTCGAATTTGTCGGAGGGAAAGCGCCCCTTCTCATCGAACTGAAAAACGTACCCGAGCGAAAAGATCTCGTAAGAGCGACGCTTGCGGCATTAAAAAACTACAAGGGCGAATTTGCACTGCAATCCTTTCAGCCGAAATATGTGTACCAGATGAAAAAGCAAGCCCCGCAGATCTTACGCGGGCAACTCGCGACGATCCCCTTAAAAGAAGAAATCATGCCCGCCGTACAGAAATGGGCGCTGAAAAACATGCCATTCCATTTTTTGACCAAACCCGACTTTATCAGTTTCAATATCGCAAATCTTCCTTTCTCCAAAGCGAGGAGAAAAAACGCTTTGCTCCTCGGCTGGACGGCGCGCACCGAAGAGGAATATCTCCGCGTCAAGCCCATGATCGATAACGTGATATTTGAGTATATCACCCCCGAAAAACTATGATTTATGCTACACATAGTACTATGCAAATGGCTTGTTTATTAAAAAACAAAGGGCGCGTTTGAATACGCGCCCTTCTTCTTTCCTTTTTACCTTATTGTAATTTTTCGATCATGTCTACGATGTCTTTGACCGTCTTGACGTTCACGATATCGTCTTCGGGAATGGAAATACCGTAATCGTCTTCCAAAGAGATCAACAACTCCACTACGTCGAGCGAATCCGCGCCGAGATCTTTTACCACGTCGCTTTCCAAAGTAATGGCTTCGGGTTTTAAATTCAACTGTTTCGCGAGCATATCTCTTACCTTTTCAAACATACACCTGTCCTCCTCGATTTATTATTCCATTGTACTAAAATTCGCAGCAAAAGTCAATGAAACTTTTATTTGTTTGCCGCTTTTTTCTGTTTCATCGTCAATCCGATACGGTTCTTTTTCACGTCCACGTCCTTTACCCATACGGTGACCGTCTGCCCGACCTTTAAGACCTCGGAAGGATGCCTGATATATTTATCGGTAATTTCGCTGATATGCACGAGACCGTCCTGATGCACGCCGATATCGACGAACACGCCGAAATCAACCACGTTGCGGACCGTGCCCGTAAGTTCCATACCCGCCATCAGATCGTTGATATCCATGATATCTTTGCGGAGTTGAGGCTTGGGCAGCGCGTCGCGGATATCCCTGCCGGGTTTTACGATCTCTGCCACGATATCTTTGAGCGTGGGCACGTCCAGCCCAACTTCCTTGGCAGCCTTTTCCTCGCCGTACTTTTTTACTTTTTCGGGAAGGTCGGAAATATTGCGCGCTTTGACGTCCTCTTCACTGTAACCGAACAGTTGCAGCAATTTTTCCGCCGCTTTGTAAGATTCGGGGTGGACGGCTGTATTATCGAGAATATTTTCGCCGTCGGTGATGCGCAAAAATCCCGCACACTGGGTAAACGCCTTTTCGCCCAGTTTGGGAACTTTCAGAATTTCTTTACGGGAATAAAACCTGCCGTGCTCCTCGCGGTACGATACGATATTTTTCGCGATCCCCGCATTCAGCCCCGCAACGTATTTCAAAAGAGAAACGCTCGCAGTGTTTAAATCTACACCCACGCTGTTGACGCAGTCTTCCAAAACGCCCGCCAATACGCTGTCCAGGCGTTTTTTGTCCATATCGTGCTGATATTGCCCCACGCCGATGGATTTCGGATCGATCTTGATGAGTTCCGCCAACGGATCCTGCAAGCGGCGCGCGATGGAAACCGCGCTTCGTTCGGAAACGTCGAAATCGGGAAATTCTTCCGCCGCGAGCGGACTCGCGGAATAGACGCTCGCCCCCGCCTCGCTGACGACCATATAATTGACCTCTTTTTCCAGTTCTTTTAAAAGATCGGCGACGAAAATTTCACTTTCCTTGGACGCCGTACCGTTCCCGATAGAGATGACGTCCACGTCGTATTTATTGATCAGTTCTTTGAGTTTCTTTTTCGCCTCTTCGACTTTGTTCTGCGGAGGTGTGGGATAGACGACCGTCTTATCGAGAACTTTACCCGTGCCGTCGACCACGGCGATCTTGCAGCCCGTTCTGTACGCGGGATCGAGTCCGAGCGTTACTTTATCTTTGACAGGCGGCTGCATGAGGAGCGGTTTCAGGTTGATCTCGAACATTTTGATCGCCTGTTCGCTCGCACTTTCCGTCAGCATAGCGCGGATCTCGCGCTCGATGGAAGGGAAAATCAAACGATCGTATCCGTCGTCTACCGCCTCCTTGACGAGTTCCGTGGAATAACCGCCGTTTTTCAGATAAGACGCACCCGCGATACGTTTGGCGATCTCGTCGTTTAAAAGAAGTTTGACTTTCAAAAACCCCTCTTTTTCGCCGCGGTTGACAGCGAGAACGCGGTGACTCTTGATCTCCGCCACAGGCTCGCTGTAATCGGCATACATTTCGTAGGTCTTGGAATCTTCTTTATCCGTATTGAAGAGTTTGGTAGCGATCTCGCCGTTGCGCATAAACAAATTGCGCAACTTTTTGCGCACGTTCGCATCGTCGGAAACGATTTCCGCAATGATATCCTTTGCACCTGCAAGGGCGGCGTCCGTCGTCGGCACGCCCTTATCTTCGTCTATGTATTTTTCCGCTTCGGCCTTCACGTCGGCATTCGGATCCTGTGCGAGAATAAAATCCGCCAAGGGTTGCAGCCCGCGCTCGATCGCAACGCTCGCACGAGTCTTTTTCTTCTGTTTATAAGGACGGTAGATATCCTCCACCTCCGTAAGCGTCACGGCGGCGTCCAGCGCTTTTTGGATTTCCTCCGTCATCTTTTCCTGTTCCGTGATCGACTTGGCGACTTCCGCTTTTCGCTGTTCGAGATTGCGAAGATACGTCAGCCTGTCGTTGAATTCGCGCAACACCTGGTCGTCGCAACTGCCGGTCATTTCCTTTCTGTACCGTGCAATGAACGGAATAGTATTCCCTTCGTCGATCAACTGAATAATGTTCTGAGCCCTGTCCTCGCGTATGGGAAATTCTTCCGTCAATTTCTTTAAGATGTCCATAGTAACTCCGTCGAAAAAATTTGTTATACGTTTGCCCTTGCCAAGCAAGAGCGAATGCAAACCCGCCCATGCGGATTTCCGTACTCTATTGTATCATACTTTTACAAACTTGGCATTATTTTTTCAAAGTTTTAAGATAATTTTTTTGTTCGTCGGTCAGACGATAGGATTCACGCGCTTTCTGAATGGCTTTATTCAGCGTTTTTGCAGGAAGAGCGCTGCTCCGCAAAAATTTAACACCTTCGCCGTAGCCCTTGACGAGGATCTCCGCAAGCAGCCACGCCACTGCCATGTGCACGTAATATTTGGAACAGTCCGCGCGTTCCATGAACGCGAATTCTTTTTCAAAATATTCGGGTATCGTATAATGGTCGAGAAGACAAACGTACGCGAAACGCTGCACATACTCCCGCTCGTCGCTAACGCATTTTTCGATATAAAAAAGAAACTCTTCGCGCCGCTTTCGAAGACTCTTCAACGTGGAAGTGAAGCAATCGCAGATCGCCCAGTTGTCGATACGCGGCACAACGATATCCAGATATTGCAAAAGTTCTTCAAAGGTCAGTTTCGCGTACGCGACGGCAAGACATTTGACGAAAGTCACCTCAAACAGATCGTCGGGGAAACGACAAAGAATGTCTAATTCATCTTTGCCGAGCGCGGCGTATTCTTTCGATATTTTCCGAAGCACAGGAACCCGCACGCCGAGCGTGCGATCAAGCGGGAGCACGCAGATCTTTGCGTTAAATTCCCGAAACGACACGTCGGCGTTTTCACGCAATTTTTCTAAAAGTTCTTCATAAGCGATCATTTTTTATTTCTCCTTTGTACACTTCGTCAAGCCGTTCAAACCAAACCCTTTCGGAATACCGCGTATTGGCGGGACTGGTCGAGGGCATACAAAAATACGGCACCGATACATTCTGATATTTTTCAAGAAAGATACGATACGCCGTCGTACCGTTCAACAATATCGCCCGCAGAGGACAAAGCCCGATCAGCCGCCCGATATCCGCGATCTCGTAGTTGCGGATCTTACTGTCGGAAGAGCCCTCTATCTCACAGGAAGATACCGCGTCCCACAAGGCGATCTTATGTTCACATAAAAACGAAATTTTCCCCGCCGTATCCGTCGGAATATCTTCCCGAAAATACCCGCACAGCATTTTCCAGAATCGGTTTTGTTTGTTTCCATAATAGAACTCGACCTTACGGCTCTTCACGGAAGGAAAACTCCCCAAAATCAAAAGACGGCTGTCATTCGGTTGATATACAGGTTCAAAACCGCTGATTATGTCTGACATAGTACTATCTAAACCCTTTAAAACAAAGAATACAGCACCTTTTTGGGCGCTGTATCACATTTTTTATTTAATGAAGCAGGAAAGGCTTGTCTAACTTCCCGACCGCCCCCGCAGCCATCTTTTCCTCGCGGAAACTTACATCGATGGCACGGGCGACGTCGTCCCGAGTGAGCGTATCGATGGCGGAAACGCGGGCATCGAAGTCGAAGATCTCATCGGTAAATAGAAGATGTTTACCGTACACGAGCATCTGGGAAGCCGTGCTCTCCTGTCCCAGAATGAGGGAAGACCTCAACTGTTCCCTGCCGCGCACGAGTTCCTCTTCGGTAATACCGTCCTTGCAAAGGCGGCCGATCTCGCCGCGCACCGCCGCGAACGCCTTTTCCGCACTCTGCGGATTTACACCCGCGTACACGATCAGCGAACCGCATTCGGTATAGGCGGAAATATACGAATAGACGGAATACGCCAACCCCAACTGCTCGCGCACTTTCTGAAACAGGCGCGAACTCATGCCGCCGCCGAGAACATAGTTCATCAGATTTCCCGCGTCGAGCATTTTATCGTCGCGGCGAAACGAGGGAAACGCGAGCGCGAAATGCACCTGTTCGATATCTTTTTTCTTGAAAAGGCTCTGCGATGGATAGAAAATTTCGGGCTTGCGGTCCTCTCTTTTGCGCTTGGGGATCTTGCTTTCGATATAGGTTTCCACAAGTTCTTCAGCATATTTTTCGTCTATATTTCCCGCAAAAGAAATTACGATATTTTCGGGCGCATATCGCTTTTGAATATATTCCAAAAGATTTTCGCGGGTAAAGGACGAAACGTTTTTCGCCGGCCCTAAAATACTCCTGCCGTAGCCGCGATTGCCGTAAAACGCCTGTGCGAGAACGTCGAAACACAGATCGTCGGGCGTGTCTTCGGTCATGGAAATTTCCTCGAGAACAACTCCTTTTTCGCGCCCCATCTCGTCTTCGGGAAAGACGGAATTCAAAAAGAAATCGGATAAAATTTCAAAAGCCTCCCCCGCATGGTCCGAGGTGGATTTGGAATAGTAGCAGGTAATCTCCTTGGAAGTAAAGGCGTTGACCTGCGCGCCGATACGGTCCATCGCATCGGAGATCTCAAATGCAGTGCGTTTATCCGTCCCCTTGAACATCATGTGTTCGATGAAGTGCGATATTCCGTTTTCGCCGTCCGTTTCAAAGGTCGAGCCGGTGCCCACGATGATGCCAGTACTGACCGACCACAGCCCCTCGATCTTCTTCACGATGAGCCTTAGTCCGCTGTCGAATTTCTTGTAATACGTCATAATTTCTCCGTTATGTATAATTTTTTTTGCCGCTAAACCTTTTCCAGACCGCTGATATTTTCCGATACGGTCACGGCGTGCAGCGAATGTTCTTTATAGTATTCGAGCACCGCAGGCAACGCCGCGGCGGTATGTTTGGTCGGATGCATCAGAACGAGATCCCCTCCCGACGCCTTTTGCGTGGCGCGCGAGAAGACGAGTTGTTCGTCGTGGTCGCGCCAATCGATGGTATCTTTCGACCACATAATGACTTTATATCCCAATTCCTTTGCGACTTCTACCGTAGTCGGCGAGTAGGCACCCGAGGGCGGCGCGAACAGTTTGATCTGCGCGTCGGTCAAAGCCCGCACCAGTTCGCCGCAAAGATATATTTCCTGACGGTTTTCCGCCGCGTTCAGTTTGTCGTGGTCTTTATGAAAGTAGCCGTGATTGCCCAGTTCATGCCCGCGGGACGCGATCTCACGCAAAACCTCGGTATTGTCGTCCGCCCAGGAGCCGCCCACGAAAAAAGTCGCTTTCACGCCGTACTCATCCAACGAATCCATGATGTCGAGCACGTATTCGGATCCCTGATAGACGTTGAACATCAGCGAGATCATATCGCTGTCGGTATTCCCGTTATAGTAAACGCCGTCGCTCTTGCCGCCCGCCGTGGAAATGCCCAGCGGGATGAAACACACCGCGCCGACCGTTAATATGATCAGCGCGAGCGCAACGTTGGTTACGATCGCAAGTTTGCTTTTGCCGTCCAAATTAGTTTACCTCATTTTCCGAAATAGTTTGCAAAAAAAACAAAAGTTTTTTCTCATTCAATTATATTCGGAAAAAGACGGGATTATGAACTATTCGGTTTCATGCAGCGCGCGTTTCAAATCACGGAAATATGTTTTTTGCTGCAAGCGCATATAGAAATAGGCGGGCACAATGAGAATCTTACGTTTCGGCCGAATATTTTCGGTAAAAACGGCGAGCGTCTTTCCTCCCGATTCGCTCAATTCACCCGTCCAGTCCCCGACGAAATTTTCATTTTCCATCGAAAAGGCATATCGGGTAACAGGCTGAAAATCCGTGACAATAAACCGCGTTTCCACGCCGCCCGTCGAAATTTCGGTAAATTTATTTCCCTGTTCAAAAACCTCGATGCGGGAAATATCCGAGCGCCAGGCACAATCGCTTAAATCGGTAATCACTCGCCACACCTCAGAAATGTGACTTTGAAAAACTTCTCTGCGCTTAACTTTCATTTTTCCTCTACTTCAATTTGACGATGGTCACGCCCGCCTCGCCCTCGCCGTAGACGCCCGAGCGAAACTCCCCGACGTTTTTATGACCGCGAAGATGATTGCGGATCCCCTCTTTGAGTTTGCCCGTACCGACGCCGTGTATGATCTTGACTTCCTCCAATCCCGTCAATACGGCGCGGTCGATAAAGGCGTCCACTTCGGCGACCGCCTCCATGACCGTTTTACCGAGCAGGTTGATCTCCAACTGCACAGCCGCGGGCGCACTTACTTTGCGCACGACTTGCACGTTTTGTTTTTTATCCTTGATCGGTTTCTTCTCGTATATCCGATAGAGTTCTTCCGCTTTTACCGTCAGACGCATATTTCCGCAACGCACCTCCGCGCGTTTTTTCTTCGCGTCCACGGAGAGAATTTCGCCCTTAGACTGCATCGCGCCGACGTATACCGTATCGCCCGCCCGCAGGGAAGAAAGATCCGCTTTTTCAAGGCGGGGTTTTTCCGTTTCCTCCGCCTCGTTCGCATACGCCTGATCCGCCAACTTATTTTTCAACGTGCGCGCGCGGATGAGATCGGCATCGGATACGTTGCGGGAAGAGGCGATCTTTTCGATTTCCGCCAGCAATTCTTCCGCCGTTTCCGTCTTTTCGTTGATGATGCGCCGACTCTCCACTTTCGCGTTGAGATAAAGTTTTTCGCGCTCTTTTTTCAGTTTTTCCCGTTCCGCATCCACCGCGGACACTTTTTCGCTCCATTCGCGTTTCAAGCGTTCCGCCTCTTGTTTTTCGGCGTCAGCCTCCACGCGAGAAAGTTCCGCCTGCCGCACGATGTTTTCGAAACGCTGCGCCCCCTCCGACAAATTGGCGAGCGCAGAAGACAATATTTCCTCTTTGAGCCCCAGCCGCCGCGAAATGGCGATGGCGTTGGAACTTCCCGGCAGACCGATGCTGATCCGGTACAGCGGCTGCAAGGTTGTCATGTCGAATTCCATGCTCGCGTTTTCAATCCCGTCGGTGGAATAGGCGAATTCTTTGAGAGATGAATAATGCGTGGTGATGATGCCTTTGCATTTGAGGCTCAGCAAATAGGAGATCACCGCCTTGGCGATCGCCTGCCCTTCGTCGGGATCCGTGCCTCCGCCCAATTCGTCGATAAGGACGAGGGAATTTTTATCCGCATTTTCGGTGATCTCGATCACGTTTTTCACGTGCGACGAAAAAGTGGAAAGATTTTCTTCGATACTCTGGGAATCCCCGATATCGCAAAAAATATTTTCAAATACCGCAACCGTACTCGGGCCCGAGGCGGGAATAAATATCCCGCAGCAAGCCATCAAACAGAACAGTCCGCACATTTTGAGCGTGACCGTCTTGCCGCCCGTATTCGGTCCGGAAATCAAAAGCAGGTCGTACTTGTCGCCCAGAGAAACGCTGACGGGGATCGCCGTCTTTGCGTCCAATAAAGGGTGCCTCCCCTTGACGATATCGATGACGCCGCGGGCATTGAGCCGAGGCCGCACGCATTTGTTTTTATAGGAATATTCCGCTTTCGCGTAGCAGCGATCGAGTTCGGAAAGGCGGTCTATATCTTCTTTCAATTTCTCGTATATTGCGCCGACGCGATTAGATAGTTGCAACAAAATGCGCTCGACTTCTTCCTTTTCGTCGCTCATCAGCGTGCGCAACTCGTTATTGAGTTCCAGAACATATTCGGGCTCGATGAAAAACGTCGCACCGCTCTGCGAACGGTCGTGCACGAAACCCTTGATCTTGCTTTTATACTCGGCGCGCACAGGCAGAACATAACGGTTGTCACGCATCGTCACGACGCCGTCCTGCAAATATTTGGAATCCCCGCCCGTCAGATACGCGGACAGTTTGGCGCGGATCTTTTCGTTGAGGCTGCGGATCGAGCGGCGGATCGTATACAGAGCGTCGCTTGCGTAGTCGCTCACCTCGTCTTCGGAAACTATCTTATTTTGGATATCGTCTTCCAGCGCCGTGTCGAAATAAATCCTGTCGGCGATCTCGCGCATATATACGATCTTTTCATCGTAGACAGACGCCACGCTCTTATAGGCGATGCGCGCGGAACGAAGCAGCGCGCACACGCTCAGAAGTTCTTTACACGAGAGCGCCGAACCCTTTTGCGCGCGCTCCAATTCGTCCGTGAAAGCCCCGAAATCTTCGATCTTGCCCACGCCGTATCGGTACAAAAGAAGATCCGCTTCCGCCGTGAGATTCAAAAGATATTCCGCCTCACACTCTTCTGTCTGCGGACGAATGGAAAGCATTTCACTCTTCGTTTTCTGCAAAACGGCAAAGGAAGAAACGCTCTTCAAAATTTTATTCAGTTCCAATTTTTCCAAAATTCGTTCGTTCATATTCACCTCATCGCACGCCCGATCTCCACGGGTTCGCGGTATACTTACCCAATGCGTTTTTCAACGCGTTTTCATCGCCGCAAAATTGAAAATACGCTCGTTTTTTCGCGGAAGGAAGCGCCGTGAAATCGTATAATTTCGACGGTACGTCTTTTGCGCATACCATGGGCGCACAGTTGTATAATTCAAATCGGCAGACGCTGTTTTCATAGCGCCTGAGCGGGAATTCCCGCCCCGCCTCGTCCGCCAGAACATAGCAGTTTTTCTTGTCGCAATTCCTGCATGTTTTGGAAAAAAGACAGTGCCCCAGATCCATCGCCTTTACATTGCCCCCGAAAGCATAGAACGCGCCGCGGCAAAACAAATTTTCCGCTTCTTTCAAAGAAATTTCCTTTGAAACGCAAAAATTCTCAACGCCCTCGCTCTTTAAAACGGATATGTCGGCACGGTTGAAAATATTGAAACCCGTGCCCGCAAAGACGGGCAAATCAAGTTCTTTTCCGAGTTCTAACCCGAACGCGCCTTCGCAGTATAGCCCTTGAAATAAAGGCGCACAATTTCGTATCGCGATCAGATCGTCGTTCAGCGTATAAGCAGGAACATACAGCAATATATGCGTGACATAGTACTTTGCATAAGTTATATTTTGCTTGATATCGTCGATATTTTTGTAATTATTCGGTTTCAAAACGAAAATATCGGGAGGATATTCGGCATAGGCTTTTTCATCGAAAAAAGTATCGAGAACAGCCGTAGAAGATTTCACTCCCCCTTTTGTTTCCCCGACCGAAAGCGGCTCGTAATGAATTTTTTGATTTTTCGGTTTTGTCAGCAATTCGTACAGCGCCTGATAAAAAGCGCGGCGAAAAGCGTTTAACTGCGAGCGGACGACAAACACGTTTTCCCCGATATTCACAGCGCCGAAATCAATGGAAAAAGGATAGGCGTCGGTTTTGGAAAAACAAGCGCGGACGTCGTTTTCCGAAAGCGAGGAACTGAGCGCAATTTGGGCACAAAATTCCGATTCGAGAGAAAAAGAAGCAAAGTCCCCTTTTGCCGTCACGCGCAGTTTTTCGCCCGCGTGCGCCTCGATATCGATCAGGATTTTTCGTTTCAGCCCTCCGAAATCCCGCTCGCAGAGGGAGGTATCGCTCGTAACGTGCAGAGCGTCGCCCTCGCGGAAACGTTCGGAAGAAGGGAGATAAAACCCGTTCTTTTCGCACGGAAAATTTTCCGAATAGACAAAGCCCCCGACCTCGTTTTTCCCGCCGCGGATGACCTTGAAGCCATCCCCTTTCCGAGGAACGAACGAGGTTTCGGCAAAGAGCCTTTTGCCCCGCGCGCGGAGCACGCCGATCCTTTCCCCGAGATGATTTTGCACGTCGCGGGAAAGGAGGTCTTTCGCCTGACCGTACAAGTAACCCTTCGTATAATCGCCGCGGTTGAAAGCGCGTTTCATGCGGGAAAAATCCTCCCGAAGGCGCGGCGAATTTTCCGACAGAGCGTCTTTATAATAGGTCACGGCGGCGCGCACGTATTCGGGCGAACGCATACGCCCTTCGATTTTAAAGGAAGATACGCCCGCTTCGATGAGCGCGCTCAAATTTTCCGCCGCGCACAGATCGGAAAGAGAGAGCGCATAGGCGTAGGAATCGAACCCCTCTCGGTCGATTTTGTACTTTTGGCGGCACGGCTGTTTACAGGCGCCGCGGTTGCCGCTGTTGCCCCCCGCCAGGGCGGACATATAGCATTGGCCCGAGAAACAGGTGCACAGCGCACCCTGCACGAACACTTCCGTCTCGATCATCGAGGCGATCTCTTTCACGTCTTTCAAGGGCGTTTCCCGCGCTAAAATAACGCGCGAAAAGCCGTACCGCTTGGCGAGCCGCGCGCCGAATATATTGCAGACGCCCGCCTGCGTGGAAAGGTGCAGCGTGATTTCGGGATAGCGATCTTTGATCAGTTTGCCCAGAAAAATATCCTGCATGATGATCGCATCCGCGCCGCTGTTATGTGCCGCGACGAGCGCGGAAACGAAAGATTCCATTTCGACGTCCTTGACGAGCGTATTCATCGCCACATAGACGCGCACGTGCAGCGCATGCGCGTGATCGATATATTTTTTTAAATTGTCGGGGCAAAAATTTTCGGCGCTTTGACGGGCGGAAAAACTCGATAAACCGAGATAGACCGCGTCCGCACCCGCGTCGATCGCCGCATAAAACGACTTTTCATCCCCTGCCGGTGCAAGGATTTCACACATACCGATATTGTATCATGTTTTTCGTTTTTTGGAAAGAGAAAGCGCGCAATTTTTCATTGCGCGCCGTAAGTTTTGTGTTTTCAGCGTAATTCCACGGACAATTTTTCGGAGAGCGCCCGCAAGATCCTTTTGATCTGCGCGTCCGCGTCTTCGGGCTTGATCGCCTTGTCGGCAGGCGTGAGAGTCAGCGAGAACGCCATACTCTTTTTCCCTTCTCCTACCTGTGCGCCGCGGTACACGTCGAAAAGTTTCACCGCAGTCACATATTTCGAAGCCTCGAAAATCACTTTTTCGATCTCGGCGCAGGTCAGTTTTTCCTCGGCGACGAGCGCCAGATCGCGCTGGACTTCGGGGAATTTCGGCAACTGTTTATATTTGATCGCGCCGCCGAGCAGTTCGGAAAGCGCCGCATAATCCAGTTCGCCCACATATACGTTCGTTTCGACGACGAGGCTCTCCGCAACGTCGGGAGCGAGTTCTCCGAGATATCCGACGGCTTTGCCGTTGACTAAGATCTCCGCGCTCTTTCCCGGATGCAGATAGGCGATATCGGCGGGCGCGTAGTCGAATTTCAGACCGAATTCGGAGGCGATCAGTTCGAACACGCCTTTTGCCGTAAAGAAAGTTTCTTTCTCGCCGAACACTGCCGTACAGAGCGTCTTGTCCTCTTTCGCCATTTCGGTGAGCGGCAAAGATTCGGCGCGGTACACGCTCGCAAGTTCGAAGAGCCGCCCCGCCGTGTTTCCGCGGCGCAGATTCCTTACGACGGTATTGACGAGCGACGGCGCCAACGTCGTACGCATGAGACTCATATCCTCGCCGATGGGATTCTTGATTTTTATGGCTCGCTGCGTCTGCTCCGATATTTTCAGCATGGCGTAATCTTTAGGCGATATAAAGGAGTAGTTGACCGTTTCCGAATAGCCTTGCGTGCGCAGGAGATTTTTGACGCGCAATTCGCGCTTTTGCCCGTCGCTGTAACCGCCGTCGGTGACCGACGCGTTTTTCAGAAAAGTCGATTCGATATGCTCGTAGCCGTACATACGGATGACTTCTTCGGCAAGGTCGGGATAATCCTCGATGTCCTCGCGGTATGCGGGCGAGGTAACATCCGCGTCGTCGCCATGACAGCGGACATTGAAGTTGAGCCTTGTCAGAATATCGACGATCTCTTTTTTGGGAACTTCGATGCCCAGGACCGCGCAGATCTTGCTGAGTTTGGTATGAATGGTCAGAGGTTCGGGATGCGACGCCTCGATATCGTAACGGTCGCAGGCGATCTTGCCGCAGCCGAGCGTTTGGATCAAATTGAGAGCGCGGTTGATGGCGATGCCCGTCGTGTAGGCGTCGACGCCCTTTTCGTAGCGCGCGGAAGAATCGCTCTTCTGCCCGAGCGCGCGCGAAGTTCTGCGCACGTTGTCGCGCAAGAATTTGGCGCATTCGAACAGCACTTCGGCGGTGTCGTCGCTGATGCCGCTGTTCAGTCCGCCCATGATCCCCGCCAAAGCCACGGGCTTCACCCCGTCGCTGATGACCAGATTGTCGGGTGTGAGTTCGAATTCCTTTTCGTCGAGCGTGACGATCTTTTCGCCCGTCGCGGCGCGACGCACGACGATCTTACTCCCCGTCACGTGCGACAGATCGAAGGCGTGCATGGGCTGTCCGAGTTCCAAAAGGACGAAATTCGTAATGTCTACCACGTTATTGATGGAATGCAGCCCGCACAGGGCCAAGCGCCTTTTCATCCACAGGGGCGAACTTTCGATTTTCAGATCGCGCACGTAATGCGCGATATAGCGCGGGCACAGATCGGGCGCCGCGACTTCGACCATTACGCGCCCGCTGGTCGCGAACGTTTCCACGTCGTACGTAAGTTCCACGGGTTTCAACGGCTTTTTGAGAACGGCCGCGACTTCGCGCGCGATACCGTACACGCTCTGGCAGTCGGGACGGTTCGCCGTCACCGAAATATCGAAAATATAATCGTCGATCCCCACCACTTCTTTGATATCCGTACCGACGGGAATATCTTCCTGCAAGATGAGGATGCCGTTCACTTCCGCGCCCGGGTAATAATCGTCGGTAATGCCGAGTTCCTCGCCCGAACACAGCATACCGCACGATTCCACGCCGCGCAGTTTGCCTTTTTTGATCTTGACGCCGCCGTGTAAAGACGAGCCGTCGAGCGCCACGGGTACCAGATCGCCCGCCGCCACGTTATCCGCGCCCGTCACGATCTGAATATCTTCGCCGTATTCGCCGCAATCGATCCTGCAAATTTTCAATTTGTCCGCGTCGGGATGTTTTTCCACAGATTTGATAAGCCCGACCACGCAGCGGTCGATCTCCTTGCCGACGTATATGAGTTCTTCCACCTCGAACCCGCAGGAAAACAGTTTTTCCTGCAACTCTTCGGCGGAAATATCGATATCCACATAATCCTTTAACCAACTGAAAGGTACTTTCATTTTGCTCCTCCTCGTCAATCCTTGAACTGTTTTAAGAAACGCACGTCGTTTTCAAAGAGCAGACGGATGTCGTTGATGCCGTATTTAATCATAGCGATTCGCTCGATGCCCATGCCGAAAGCAAGGCCCGAATACATATCGGGATCGATGCCGCAGTTTTCCAGCACGCGGCGGTTGACGATGCCCGCGCCCAGAATTTCGATCCAGCCCGTGCCCTTGCAGAGGCGGCATCCCTTGCCGTGACAGTCGCAGCAGGACACGTCCACTTCCACGCTCGGTTCGGTGAACGGGAAATACGAAGGGCGAAGGCGCGTCTTGGTTTCCGAAGAGAACATTTTGCGCGCAAATTCGTCCAACAGTCCTTTCAGATCGCACAGAGTGATATTTTTATCGACGACGAGCCCTTCCATCTGATGGAACATGGGCGAATGCGTCGCGTCGCTGTCCGAACGGTACACCCTGCCTGGGCTTAATACCTTGATAGGCGGCGCCTTTTTCTCCATAACGCGGATCTGCCCCGAAGAGGTCTGCGAGCGCAGAAGGAATTCTTCCGTGACAAAGAAAGTATCCTGCATATCGCGCGCGGGGTGATCCGCTGGAATATTCAGCGCCTGAAAATTATAGTAGTCCTTTTCGATTTCGGGGCCTTCGAAAATTTCAAACCCCATGCCCGCGAAAATGTCCACGAGTTCGCGCCTGACCATACTGATGGGATGCTCGGTGCCGTAGGCGGAGAATGCCGCGGGCATCGTGACGTCGATCTTTTCGCTGGCGTATTTGTTTTCGAGTTCTGCCTTTTTCAGTTCTTCCTCGCGCGCGGCAAAGACCTCTTCCGCCCATTCGCGCGCGCTGTTGATCACCTTGCCCATTTCGGGGCGCTCTTCCGGCGGCAGATCGCGCATGCCCTTCAAGAGCGCGGTGATCTCGCCCGTCTTGCCCAAAAATTTCATCTTCAATTCAAAGAGAGATTTTCTGAGGCTGACGGACGCGAGCCCCTCTTCGATCTGCTGTCTGATCTGCTGGATTTTTTCTTTCATAATATCTCCTCCGATATAAAAAAAGCCCCGTGACTGAAAGTCACAGGGCGTAGAAACGCTGTACCACCTATGTTCGCGGAAAAAATTCCGCCTCGTTGCCACTTAACGCGTAAGGTCACGGCTCCCGTTACTATGAGTTCGCGGAAACGGCTCGAAAGTGAATACTGCACCTCTCCATGAGAAAACTTTTCAGCCGACGGGTTTTCCTCTCTTGCAAAGAGCCGCGGTGCATCTGTCTTTGTCTTTGCCTTTTTTATATATAGAAATCATACTAAAAAAAAGCAAAAATGTCAATCGTTTTTTCTGCAATTCTATCAATCGGGCACCAAATCAAAGCCTTCCCCGAAAATATTGCCGTTGAGATAGACGTCGGGTACTTTTCCCACAATCACACTCTCCGCGATGAGTACCTGCGAGCTCCCGCCCACCTGCACGGTGCGCGTCGGCAAAATGATGCTCACGCTCGTCTGCACGTCCACGAAAATAGAGTGCAGCGTCTGATTGATGCCCGCAGAGGTAAACTTGGAAGAGAACTTGCAAAGGACGTTGCCGATGGGCACGATCTTTACGTTGACGCGCGGCCCCGTGCCCGCCAAAATTTCTATTCCCGAAAAGGCGCCGAGCGGGATCCGCACGCCGCCCGCGCTGAGTTCGGACAGGTTTTTCTGCGCGACGGAGGCAGTCCTTCTCGCAAGCGAATTGATCTTTAAAGAATCGGAGGTGATCGCCACGATATCGCCCGCATTGTTGCGTTCGATGGAAACGAGGTCTTCGTAAGAAGACGTGTTTTCCATCGTCTGAAACACGGCGTCGTTGACAGCCGTCGTCGTCATCGCCTGTACGGTCGCCTCGCTCACGGATACGAGCACGCGGTTGACGTTCGTTTGAAAGAACACGATTATAAAGATGAGTATCGCCAAAAGCACGCCGAGAAATATCCAAAGGCGTTTTTTACTGCCCTTTCGTTTATACTTTCTGGTATAGTATTCCGACATACCCTATATATATGCGCACACGATCGAAAACTTGCCGCAAAGAGAAAAAAGCGGCGTTTCAGGCGCCGCTCTTTTTTTAGTATTCGCATTCCCTGCAAGCCTTGACGAATTCTTTCAGATTTTCGGGATCTCCGAAAAAGAAATGATCGGACGGGCTGCAAATAAAACCGCCGTCGGGTTTCGCCGCAAACAGCCGTTTCACCTCTTCGCGGATAAATTTCCGATTTCCGCGCTCAAATCCTTCGTTCTGATCGAACCCGCCGATAAAAGCGACGGAATCCCCGATGCGCCTTGCAGCCTCTTCCATACGGCAATCGCCGCCCATGGAAGAGGGCGTCATGGTTTCAAGCGCGTCCGCCCCGTTTTGCCTGACGAGTTCCAAAAGAGGCATCACTCCGCCGCAAAGATGATAGACGACAAGCGTTCCCTGGCGGTGCAGCGCCTCGTGACGTATTCTGTCGTAAGGAAGACAAAACTCTTCGTGCATGGCGGGACTGATGACGGTACTCGATGCCGCGCCCCCGCCGTTTTCAACGAGGTCGGCGGGGATCTTACCCATGTTTTCGATCGACGCGACCGCCTTATCGCTGATCGTTTTCAGCGCGTAATGCACCCAATCGGGTTCATCCATCGCCTTATATATGGCGTTTTCCGTACCGATCAGACAGGTAAGGCTCTGCCAGGTACCGGGCTGACCGTATGCGTGGCACCAAGTACGCACGATCCCTTTATCGCCTATCTTATTTTTCGCCTCGATGATCGGGCTCCAATCGGCAGAAACGGGAACGGGGTAAAATTCTTTGAATAGTTCGAAATCGTCCTCGTTTTTGATCATAGGTTCGGTTTCCCACGAGGTGAAACGATTGCGCGCGCCCTTGATTGTCAGATCGCCCTTGGGGGTATGATATATTTGAATGAAAGATTCTACGCCGTCCTTATCTTTTCCGAGCGACCGATATTCATACGCCCAGTTTTTAAGAGATTTTTCGTCGAAGATCAAATGCGGAAAGGCATAGATCACGGGATCCATTCCGAAATAATCGTATGCCTGATAAGAATCCATGCCGTTTAAGTAAGTATCGAGATAGTACGTCATCCAACTGTGCACCTGACAGGGAAGCCGATCGGGCTTTTGATTTTTCAAAGCCGTTAAAAAGCGCTCTCGTCCGTTCATAAAAACTCCTTTTTCCTGCTGTTAAAAAGTAAACAGACGGGAAGATACGATATTTCCGTTTTCGTCGGTGATTTCGACAAACCCGAACACGGCGGTCTGCGGCACGGCTGTGCGCAAAGTATCGCCGTCTATGGCGACGCTCTCTCGCTCCCATACGTTCATGGCGTCGTGCCAGTATTCGAGCGGATAGGAAGACCAATAAAAATCCGCTTTTGCCGCCCCGACGTTTTCCACGCGCAGGCTTATCCCGCCGCTTTGGACTTCGCCCTTGCTCACCCGCAAGAGCCCTTTTTCCGACTTTGTCATTTCGTCGGCAAATACGAATATTTCGGGAAGTCCACTGCCGTCGCCGGGCTGTTGTCCGTGCGTCAGTTTCCCTCGCCAGGAATAAGTATTGCGGCCTTGGTTCAAATCGGCGCATTTCTGATTACAAGCCAGCGAAAACGCGTGGTCGTTCGCACCCGCAAGCCAGAACATAGGTATTTTACAATGTTTCATATACACGGAAGGATCGAACCGCTCGCGGTAAATCGCGAGCGATTCGTCGTCCATCTGAAAGACGCCCGCCAGTTCGCCCGTCACGTCCTCGTGATTATACCCTGCCCCGTAAACGGGAATGCCGAATTTAAAGCGCGTATCCACGCCGACCGTAATGCAGGTGAGATACGATCCCCAGGAAATACCTGTGATGCCCACGTTAGTTTTATCCACGGAATCCATGGAACGCAGAATATTATGGCACGCAATGATATTCGCCACGCTGATATATTCCCAGGAATTTGCGGGATTTTTCATATCCGCGGGCGTAATGGAGATACGCGGACCGCCGCGTTCGTTCAAAGAGGCTTTGTTTGCGCTGTCGGTCATGTTCGCGTCGACGGACAGCGCGATGGCAACGTAGCCGCGGTCCGTCCAAAGTTTTACCCAATCACCGTACGCCTGCCCAAGTCCGCCGTGCACAAGCACCATCGCGGGATAGCCGTTTGTCGGCTTTTCCGTTTCCGGAACACCGACAAACGCGAATATTTTCGTTGCTTCCCCGTTATATTCCGCGCCTTCGAAATAGATGCCCTTGATATTTTCATTTCCCGCATAGGTATATCCTGCATCCTCCGTTTCGGGCGTCTGCTTTTCCAACGCCTCGAAATCCCATAAAGAATCCGATTCGGACGTTTTTCCGCCGCAACCGGCAAAACCGATACTGCACAACATGATCATCGCTATCAAAAAAACCAGTTTTTTCATTTTCATTACCGTACCTTTTTGCGGACGATTGCGACAGCCGCGCAAACCAGTACGACGAGGGAAAGCGCGCTGCCCGCATATATTGCGCTTCCGCAGCCTTTATTCTCCTCCGCCTCGGCAAAAGCCGCATAATCTTTTTCCGCCTTTTCAAGTACGGAAAGATTGGTGACTTTCGCTTTTGCCGCGCCGTCGAGCGCGTCGTATGAGGTTCTCGCCGCGTCGATCTTCGCCTTGCATTCTTTCGTGTCCGTAATCTCGCCGATCGCGTTGATCTGATCAATTACCGCCTGCGCCGCGGCAGAAGCCGCCGCATCCTCATCGAATGCCTTTACGCTGTTTTCCAACGCCTCTACGAGCGCGTAATTTTTAACGAGCGCCTTCTGCGCGTCGGTCAGTTTTTCGTAATCCGCCTTTAAACTTTCCACTGCTTCAATCGCGGCAGAGCGGTTTTCCTCATCGATCGTTGCGAAAAATTCGGTCTTGCTCTTCGCGTTTTTATCAAAAGCGGATGCCTTGGCGAAATCTATTTGTTCCTGTTCGAAAGCGGCGATCATTTCTTCGAACCGCGCGATCTTCGCAAAGTTAGTTACCGCTTCTTTTTCCGCATCGGTCAGCACTTCGTACGCGTCTTTGACCGACTGTACCGCGGCTTTGGCAGCCGCTTTATTGGAACTTGTGATCGTTTCAAAATCGGTGAACAATTTTTCGATGGCGTTGGAAACAAACTGTGCGGGGTCGTATGCGTTAAGCGCTTCTCCGTAAGCCAGGAACTGTTCGCGGTTCGCAATGTGTTCCCGATACTCAGCTGCGAGCGCATCGTATTTTTCCCGCAACGCCGCATAATTTGCACGCAAGGTTTCAATATTGGTCGGCAGCGGGTCTTGCGCGATGAGCGCGGATATCTCCTCTGTCAGCGATTTTGCCGTTTTACAGCCCGCGATATCGGCGCGTATCGCGTCGGCATCGGCGTCGAACGTATCGTAAAGAGCCTTTTGCGCAGCGGAAAACTTTTCCCATTGAGTGAAAAGCGCGGCGAATTTCGTTTCCGTTTCCGCAACGTTTTCGACGGTGACGTTTTTCAAACTTTCAAGAGAAGATCTCATATACGCTGCGGCAAGGGCGTCGACAGCGGCAAGTTTCGAAGCGTCCAGCGTCGCGCTCATTTCCGCATATTTCGCCGCTTCGTGCGTTCGAAGATCTTTGGAGAGCGCGTCGATAGACTGCTTTTCGGCATTGTAAGCGGATATCTCGTTGAACGTAAGACTTTCTTTTACGGAAAGAGATTCCGTCAGTTTTTTGTAACTGTCAAACTGCGCATAGAGCGAGTTGACGTTGCGGAAATATTCGTCTTTAATCGTCTTCACGGTCAGTTCCATGTCCTGTCCGCCGTTAAATGAAGTCATTCCTTCGCCCGTCGTAAAGTTCAGTACGAGTTTCGACGTGTCGACGTTTCCGTCGTCCGTACGGAAGAGATATCCGAGGTATTGCGCAGACAATCCGACGGAAACCGTATTTCCGCCTTCGAGCGCGAGCGTTAAGGAAACGCCCTCTTCCGCTTTTTGCAGTTTCAAAGTAATATTTTTGCCGAGAACGCCGGAGGGATTGGACAAAATACCGAATCCGCCCCATTCGTCCAGACCTTCGAACCCTGGATGATCGGGTGCAGTGTTCTTATTGGGATATACGCCGCCCTTGGTTTCGGTCAGCGCCACGCCTATCGTGTTGCCGCCGCCGAATCCCATTCTGAACATGATGCTCAGTCCGGGATCGGTCTCTTCGCCGAAAGGAAGAGCAGAGCGCTCGGATACGAAATTCACGGCAAAACGGCCGCTTTCCGCAATTTTATCGACGGAAAAAGTCATCTCGAAATCGGAAAGATCCACGGCGTAGTCGCTCCACGTTCCCTCCGCGATATCCGTGCCGTAGACGAGACGCAGAGCCGTGTCGTCGGAAAGGATCAGTTTTGTACTGCCGTCGTCCGCACGCAGCGCCGCCGCATAACTCTTGGATATCGTCTTTTCGCCCTCTTCTCCGCGTACGCCCCATTCATTGGTGAAGTAACTTCCCGCGGTAGAATAATACAGATCCTTCATTTCCGCAAGAGAGGAATCCGCCCACTCTTGCAAAGCATCGTAATTTCCGACCAGCGCGCGCACGAACGCGGAGAGCGCGTCGTACTGTTTGACGACCGCCCGATATTCGTCGAGCGCCGCATAATAATTCTCGCGTTTGATCTCACCGCCCGCATATTTTGCGGTAAGTTCGGAAATTTTCGTTTCAACGGCTTTCTGTCCCATATCTTCCTGCGCGAGCACAGCGCGGATATGTTCCGCGGCCGCGGCGTATTCGCTCAACTGATCGGAAAATTCCGCATAGAAGGCAAAAACGGCGATCGCATCCTCTTTATCGGTAATCCCGCTCTCCGCGTCGTAATTTGCAAACACCTTATCTTTGACGGCAAGCGACGCCTCCGCAAACCCTTCCGTGGAGAGCGCAACCGCCTGCTGATATTCGTATGCGTCGTTTTTGCGCAAGCCGTTCGCATTCATGCCCTCAAAGTTCATTTTCGCGGAATAGAAATCCTTGACCTGCTGCGCGGTCGTCGCGTTTTTGGAAAAATTTGCGACTGCCTCGGCGTACTTTTGCGTGTACGCGATCGAATTTTTGTATTTCCCTCCGTACGTCTGATAATAAGCGTCGTTTTTGGCGTCGGAAATGTCTTTGACATTCAATTTCAATGTATCGTTGCCGCCGTTGTTGGATATGCCGAACTGCGCATTTTTGTAATCGAAGGGCGTTCCCCCTTCCGCGGGTAGTTCCGCCAAGGGGATCTGCGCGCGGAAATCGTACGCCGTTTCCGCATTGACGTCATCGCGCACCCAATCGGCGTGCACGTTCAAAACGTCGCCTTCGGTGAAAATGTGGATTTTCAGTTCTTTCCCCAGATAAGAAGTGCGGGGAGAAGCGTTGTTGTAGACCAGATATTGATTGCCCTCGTAGGCTTTGTTAATAAACGCACTGTTCATCGAATAGGTATGCACGACGGGGACGAACCCGGTATTGTTGCTTCCGTCGTCCGTAAGCCGAAGCGAAAATCCCTGCCCGGCTCCCTGCATGGGATAGGATCCGTTCGCAACGTAACTGACGAAATAGATCTCCGCGCCCACGCCTGCGGCCAACTCGTCGACGGAAAGCGAGATCGTCGCATCGGTCAAATCCATAAAATACGCGTTTTCGGCTCCGCCGCTCGTGTAGTCGCCGTAAAACAGGCGTGCGTTGCCGCCGCCGTAATTTTGCGTCACGGAAAAACTTCCGTCCTCGTTTTTCACGACTGTGCTGCAATCGGGCGTATACGGATTGTTATAAAACGGCGCGCGAGGGTCGACGCTCTCTGCGGCGAAGGCTTGCGCGGTGAATCCCCAAAGACACAACGCCATGACGACAGCCAAGAGAGCCGCCAGCATAAGCCTGACCTTTTTTTGAATCATTTTCTTTCCTCCTTATGTTTTGTTTCAGAGGGCGAAAAGCCCTCTGAAACATTTATCCTAAGATTTTTTCCTTTTCTTCGCCAATATGACGCCGCAAGCCGCAAGCATAAGCGCGGCCGCGCCGAAACTTGCTGCGGAAACCGTGCCGCCGCAGCCCGAATCGCCGCCGTTTTCTTCGGCCTCCACGATTTCCACCTGAATGACTTTATTCAGCGTCACACCGGTATCGTCGGTATAACTCAGCGTCACGTTCTTTTTCCCTTTCGAGGTAGAAGTGAAACCGAGGACCTTGATCTCGTCGAGAGCGATTTCTTTCGTCGTACCGTCGGAAAGCGTCGCAATCATTTTAATGCCCGTTTTGTCAAAAGTTTCGCCCTTTTCGTAGACGGTTTTCGCGGGACCCGAAACGAGATCCACGGAAACGGTATAGACGGGCGGCACATAATCGCCGAACGTTTTATCACCGATCATGCGAATGGTGATCGCGGACTGTCTTTCTTCATCGGAGGTCAAAGAATTTGCGAAGATGACGAAAGTTACGTAAGCGTTTCCGTCCTTGAAAATATCCGCGCCGATCTCCGATCCTACTTCGAATTCGGGAATATGAGAAGCCCTGTCCTCATCGGGGTTGACGATATCGCGATAATAAACGTTCAACTGCAAAGAATTTACGTACAGCCGATAACTCGTCGTTCCTTTTTCGATCCGTATGCGCACGGTGTAAGGATCGTAAGGGTCCGCGGTAAAGCCGCAGCCGCTTACCTTGCCGTTCGCAAGCATGACTTCCCCCGTACTGTTCGAGGCGCCGTAAACGTATACTTCCAACTCGTCGAGTTGGTTGCAGTAGAAATAAACGGAGAAACCCTGCGTTTCGTCCTTATTCTTGCCCGCCTCGCGCATGATGTTCATGACCAGAATGCTCTGCGGATTTTTGCCGCTGCCCACGGGATCTTCGCCCTTCCAGATTCGGCCGATCTCGGTGAATTCAAATGCAAAATCGAAACCGTCGATCTGAAGCGGGTCTTCGATAACGGCGAGTCCGTCACATACGTCATCCTTTGTAAGGGTGTTGGAAAGTTTCAATCCCTGATCCGTTTCGCTCAAAGTCCAACTCGTGCCCGTCGCATAGGCGTAATACAGCGTTTGCGACAGCAGGATTTTATCCGCTGCGTCAAAGCGCGCCTGCGCCTGTTCGCGGTCGGCGGCGATGATATAATAATCCAGCGAAGGAACCGCCGCGCGTGCCGCTTTTGCTTCGGCAATGGCTGCGGATTCGTGAATATTTTCCGCGGCGACAGCCGTTTCAAACGCTTTTAACAGCGGTTCGATCAAACTGCGGGCCGCATCGCCGTATGCTTCGTTGGTTTCGGAGTACAACGCGTCGTAAGCGGCGCGTTCTTCTTGTGAAAGGTCGCCGAGATCCGATTCCGCCGCCAGTAAATACGCCTCGTACGCCTCGTTCAAAGATGCCAGATCGCCGATCGGCGCAGAGGCAAGTTCATGATAGCGGACGAGAAGCAAACGGACTTCCGCCGCCCGCACCGTGCGGTCGCATTCCGTAAGTTGCGCGACGGAAGAGGAAATATCGCACGAGATCTTTGCGGCGATGTCTTGCAGCGTATTCATTGCATCGGTATCGTATGCGGCGGCTTTCGCGGCGTCGATCTTCGCCTGCGTCAGAGAACCGAGTTCCCGAAGAGCATACGTTTTTTCGCTGTAAGCTGTATGCCATGCGCCGAGAACGCGCACGATCTCTTTCCCGAACAACGCGTCCGCGTCGCGCAAAGACTTATTCAGTATTTCCGTATCCGAAGGCATGACGTCATCCAGCCGCAAAACGGGACGGGACTGCACCACGCTCAAAAACTCCTCTACGTTCAGACTCGCGCCCAGCGCGCCGATCGCGGAGCGATAAAGATCTATTTTATAATTTTCCACGTCGAACGCATTGAGCAGGCGCGCCTCCTCCACCATCTCGTCGCAAGCGGCAATCCGTTTTTCGAAGGCAGACCTGTCTTCGCTTTTCAGTTGGGAGATCGCGTCGAAGTCGATGCCCGCGCGCGCTTGTTCCGCCGCATAGATCAGATCGGCGGACGTATCCGACACGGGATCGGCGAACGCTGCGACGGCAGTTTCGAAATCGACGATCTGCAAATGCGCGACCCCGCGGAGCAAGAGGGTTTCGTCTATCGCGTCCACGAGCGCCTGCACCTCCTGTAACTGTTCGCCGCTCAGATATTTCACATACGCCGCATATTCGTTGTAAACCGACCGCGCGCTTTCCGCCCCGGAAATTTTTTGCTCGTCGACGGAATGCAGATCTTTCAGCGCGTCCAGCGCTTTGCTGTACACCTTGACCGAATCCGCCACATATGCCATTTTATCTTCCAGAAGCCGTAAAGTCGCCTCTATCCGCTCTTTGACCTTTCCCTGATTGAAACGGTCGCGCACGCGGAGCGCGGAGAGATCCGTTTCCGCCAGCCCGCTCGTCAAGGCGGCGTAATCCGCCTGCGAAAGCGTGCCCGCCAAAGCCTCTTCGCTGTCGAACACATAGTCGTTGAGGCGGTTGACGATCTGCGTCCGCGCGGGGGAAGAAAGATATTGTTTCGTCGCTTTGTCCGAGGGGGTATCGACGGTAAATTTCAAAGGAGCGTCGGACTCATCGCCGATGCCGTCGATCCCGCCCGCCGACAGGACGAGAATCGTTTCTTTGATATTCATATCCCTGGCCGTAAAAATTTCGCCGGGTATGGTGGTGCCGAGGCTATTCCCTTTGGAGATCACGGGACGGTTGGTCGTGCCGCCGAAACTGGCGCCGTCCACGATGTTTGCGAGCGTGACGCTCGCGCCGACCACGTTATCGGTGATCAGTCTGCCGACCATGCCGCGCGAATAGTTTTCCTGTCCTTCCACCTTGGGATACTCTTCGAACGAACCGTCTTTCTTATAAGCCCACATGGACTGCGTATCTACCATTTCCTGAATGAGTCCGCCGTCCGCCGCGTCCACGATGTATGACAGCAGAGTACCCTCGTTCTGACAGGTAAACACGAAAGAAACGCCCTCTGCGCCCTCGAAAGGCTTTTTCGTAGTATCCTTTACGAAGGATACCGCGAAAGACTGCCCCACTGCCAATTGCGATATCCTGATATTCCAACTGAATACCGCCATATCGACGGGATAGGCTTTTTCCGCGCTCTCTCCGAAAAACAGATGCCCCTCCCCGGAATAAGGCAAGATCACGTCCGTTTCCGTACTTTTTTCGGAAGGTACGGCGCTCACCCCTGTACCGAGTTGATAAAAATCGCTGTTTTCGATCTTGCTTTCCATTTCGGCTGCGTCCGTAAAGAGAGGGATACAGCCGATACCGATCAACAGGGCGAGCGCCAGGATCAGACTCATCAATGTAATTTTCGTTTTACTCATCTTTTCTCCTTTCGATATTATTTCTTTCCCGCAAGCAAGCGCATATTCTGCACGTCCATCCCCACGTCGAACGTTCCGGGGAGTTCCCATCCGATATACATGCTCGTAATGCCGAGATTTTCATACTTCGTATTTTTCATAAAACCGCGTTCCTGCGCGAGTTTGAACGCATATTGAATGGTCGGCAGCATATCGCGGTTCAAAAGATTCGGCGTTCCCTCCACGACGGGAATATCGAGAAACGTATCCGCCGCGGGATTATAGATAAAGGAAGAGGTCGAATCCTCTTTGCCGCCGTCCTGCTGCGCAAATTCGGGTGAAAAGGCGTGGCGGTTATCGTAAATGGGAAGTCCGAACCAAAAATATTCTGAAGCATCCGTGAGGTCCGAAACGGTGATATACCATAAAAACATGGAAGAATGAAGGGACGGATCGTAATCCGCTCCGCATTGATTCACCCCTTTCGTAAGCTGAAATTCCAGATAAAAAGTGAGATAGTCCAGATCTTTCAGTTTCGTAAAAACGGGGAACTGCGGGATCTCGAGAATGAAATGGATCCACGGCTCGTTCTCCTTGCGCACGCCGTTTGCATAAACGCCGTCCGTTTCGGCATTGCAATACAGGCTGTAAGCGCCCGTTTTGCGGTTAACTTTCAAAACTTTGCTTCCGTCCTCGAAAACGTCTACGCCCGAATTTTGCGAATATTCGGCGTTTACCAGATTTTTCAGACAGCCCCACTGGCCAATCCTCCAGACGGGGTCGAGATTTTCCAGCCCGTAATCGATCTCGCCGATATGGCGCTGATTGAATTCGGGACGGCTGTCAAACCCCGTCAGTACGAAACCCTCGTTGAACGCGAGATCGGGGATCAATTCGGTTTCTCCCGATACGGGAGGCGTTTTCGGTGAACATCCCATAAGCATACATAAACACACAGACAAGAGCACCGCCGCAAGTTTCCTCATCTAAAAATCTCCTTTTTCATTTTTCGGTTTTCGGGCATCGCCCTACGGCAAAACCTATTTCTTATTGTATAAAATACTGTTTTTGTAAATGGTCGCCCCGCAAGAGAATGTGCCGGGTACTTCCCAGCCGATGTAAAACTGGTTGATACGCAGATCGTCCACCGTCGTATTGACGAGGAGCGGATAATCGCTCGAAAGGTTACCCTCATGATTTTGAATTTTTTCGAGAGCGCGTTCCACATAGGGCACTAAATCGATAGTGATATGGTATTTTTCGCCGACTTCGACGCCGCCCTTTGGCAGATACCCCTCGCTTCCCGCCGTATAAATATAAGTATTGGATTTATCCTCTTTTCCGTAATCGAGAAAAGCGTCCTCTTTAAACGATTTCCACTCGTCTGTGACAAGGCTGCGCCCGTCGTAATAGGGAATGTTTAACCAAAAATATTGATTGTAATCGGGTGAGTCGGGATTGTCGTTTTTCACCACGAATACCCATTGGAAAAGCGCGGAATGCAGCCCAAGGTCGAGTTTGCCGCCCATGAGGTTTTCGCAATAGTCGATGGAAAACTCGAAATCCGCGTAGATATTTTTCATTTCCGCAACGCGCGAAATATCCGCCAGATTCTGAATGGTGATCAGATGCAGCCAGTCGGCGCCGTACGGTTTGACGCCATTGTATTTCTCGTATTCATCCGTCGTGTCGCAGTTCAGGCTGTATCGTCCCGTTTTCGGATTGACGATAAATTCCTTGGTATTGTCTTTCAGAATGTAATCGTCGCCCTCTTTGGATTCCTTTCCCGTATCCGCAAGCCCGAATTCCGTGCCCCACTGCCCCAGCCGCCACATGCTCACCGCGTTTTCGGGTACGGTATTCATGTATCGGAAATTGTAGGTGACGTTTCCGAGATCTTCGATGGAAACCTTGCCCAAAACGCCGACGCCGTTTTCCATGTTACGATCGAGGACGACCTCTTCCCCCTTCAATTTCGTCGTTTTGCCCGCATCGCAGCCGCTCGCGAAGGCGAGAAAACAAAAGAGCGAGGCAAGACAGATCACAAGCGATCTCATTGCTTTATTCATTGAAATTCCTCCTTATTACATTTTGAACGCACCGCTGGTCAGACCGCGGATAAATTGTTTGGACGCAAAGAAAAAGATGACCAAAAGCGGAATACTGACGATGACGTAGCCTGCAAAAGGCACGCCTAAACTGAGAAAATCGTTGTAGTACGATTCGGTAAACGGCGCAAGGCCGATGGTGATGGTGTGCATGCGCTCGTCCTGCAAAATCAATTGCGGCCACAAAAGATCGTTCCAGGCGGAAAGCAACTGCATGATGCCGAGCGTCGCCAAAATGGGGACGGAGAGCGGCAGCGCCACGATCAGGTATTGACGAAATTTCGACGCGCCGTCAAGTTCCGCAGCCTCGAACAGATCTTTTGGCAAGCCCGAAAAAAACGTGTTGAGCAGAAATATCCCCATGGGTACCGCGCCCGCGATCGCGGGCAGAATCACGCCGAAATAACTGTTTTTGAGATTGAATACGTTCAATACCATCTGGTACTGCGGTATGAGTGTCAGGATCCCGGGCACCATCATAAAAGATAAAATGATGATAAACAGTACGTTTTTAAAGGGAAATTTGTAACGCACAAAGGCATAGGAGGCGCATGAACATACAAGCAGAACGCCGAACGTCTGACAAAGGGCTATCACGACGGTATTGAGAATATAGTCCTTTACAAAGAGCCAGGCAAGGCTGTAATTTTCCCAAATGAGCGGGAAAGAAACGGAAAACGGATGCATCGTTTCCTGCTCCGGAGATTTTAAACTCTTCACGATCAGAAAATAAATGGGCACGACGACGAAGAAAAGCAATATGAGAATGCACAGATGCGCGATCCCCTGCTTGACAGCCGCCAACCGTTTCGCGCGGCGGTTTGCGCGCAAATCGTCGTTTACGACAGTTAAAACAGATTCCATCAGGCAATTTCCTCCGTCGATTTCATAAATTTATTGTTGATGACCGTAATGATGAGCGTGATCAAAAACAGGAAAAAGCCGATCGCCGCCGCATATCCGAACTCGCCGCTGAAAAACGCTTTTTCGTACATATAGTAGCCGGGAACGGTCGTCGCGTAATTGGGCCCTCCCGAAGTAAACACCAACTGCATGGAAAAACTTTGCATGCCGCCGATGATGCCGAGCATCACGAAATATTTGATCTGACTCTTCAACAGCGGAAGGTCGATGAAGAAAATGCGTTTCCAGGTGCCCGCGCCGTCCAGATCCAGAGCCTCGTACACGGAGTCGGGAATGTTGTTGAGTCCCGCGAGATAGATGAGAAAGGATGTACCCGAAACCCAGGGAAAACCCGTCAGTATCATGGACAGAAGCGCCTGGTTTTCCTGCATATACCACCCTTGCGTATCCATACCGAAATTCGATAAAATGGAATTCATCAGACCGTTTGAAAAGGGGCTGAACACGATCTTCGTCCAGATGAGCATATTGACCATGCCGGGAACGAGCGCGGGAAGAATGAATAAAAAACGATAGACGTTGCTGCATTTTTCGCTTTTGAGTTTGTGGAGAAGTTCCGCCAGCGACAGCGCCGCTACGTTTCCGAATATCAGTCCCGTCACCATCAGAATGATTAAATTCTCGCACGATTTCCAAAAAATATTGTCTTTGAACAGCCGCGCGAAATTATCCACGCCCGTCCAACTCGCACTTATCAGATCCCAGTTGGTAAACGAATGAATCAGCGCGGAAGCCGCGGGATAAATGCTGAAAATACAGATGAGCGCGAATGCGGGCAACATCCACACGTAGCCGAACAGATCGCTCTTACGATAGGTTTTCATAAGTTACGCTCTCCACGTCAGGCCAGATCCGCCCAACCGTCCACGTTCCACGCTCCGCTCTTTTTGTTCTGCTCGATCAAATTATCCCTTGAAGACAAAAACTGTTTATTGATAGACTTTGCGACAGTAAGAATGTCCGCGCCGTTAAAGAGATTGGTGCTCTGCGTCACGAAATTGCTCCAACAGTCAAAGCCCATGATCCCCCAGGAATTGAATACGTGGAACTCGAAAAAGTCGTTTTCCACATCCTCGTTGAACTGATTGATCATCTCGGAAAAGAGTACGTTCATATCCGAGGATTCGACGGCAGCGTCGGTATCCAAAGGTATGGCATAGCCCAATTTATTGACCATGGGAACGTTATTTTCAGGCGCGGTGATAAATTGCAGGAAATCGACGCAAGCGTCCACGGTTCCCTTTTTTACCGCGGCGCTGCTGATCCACCAGCCCGTACCGATACCCGAAATGCCGCGGCGGACGCCGCGCTCGTCGATCTTGATGCCGTCTACGCCCGCATAGTCGTCCACGTCCTTCTGCGTCAGAACGGGGTAGCCCATAGCGCCCACGTTGATCTTATTCTGCCGCTGGACCTGCACCATGCTTTTGCCGAGACAGGAAACCATGGCGATCTTTCCGTTCATGAATTCGGTGACGGAAGTATTGCCGATGGAATTCGTATCCATATATTTATCGCTGCGGAGAAGGTTCATCAAATTCAGATACGCTTCGTAACGCGCGTCCAGATTATTGCCGTTCATGATCTTGTACAGATCGAGAGAAGATGCGCGGCTGAGTTCTTCGGAATCTACGATCCCGTTTTTACGGATCACGTCGTATTTTTCGATCTGACTGCCGTACAGCCCGCTTTCCAGAACGATGTCGTACCAATTGTCGACGAGGGAAAAGGGCATCACGTCGGGACAGCGCTCGGCGATCTTATCCATGGCAGCGATCAGATCTCCGTATGTAAGAATAGGCTCGGTGATGCCCGCGCGCTCGAAAATATCCTTGTTGTACATAATGCCCGCCACGTTGCGGTCGATCCCGATGGAATAGAAATTGCCGTTGGGCGCACGGGAGGCTTCCAGTTCCTGCGCATCATAGAGATCCGACCACTTTTCGTTCCCCTTCACATACGGATTGGGTTCGCTCAGATAGTCGGTCACGTCCACGAAGTAATTCTTGTCCATATCCTCGGCGATGGTCGTGCCCGTCTGGTACAGAATGTCGGGACCCGAACCCGTCGAAACGTAACTCAGTATGGAATCGCGGTTGCCGTTGATGGAATTGCGGTTGATCTTGACGGAGTACTGCGAACTGAATTTGCTCGATTCGTTCCACTCATTGGCGAGTTGTTCGAGATAGTTGTAGGGATTGGGATTTGCCGCCGAAGGAGTCATGTTGATAGAACTGTTGTAGTTCCCCGCAACGCCGCCGCCGTCGATGACGATCTCCGTCTTGCCGCTTTTGCCGCAGCCGACGAAAAGCGCGCTGCAAACAAGCGTGATGCCTAAAAAGGCTGCCAGATACTTTTTCATTGTTTTCCTCCGATTGATTATTTTTGATGTATCAGTTTCATTCGGTAGATCCCGAACGGAATGAAATTATAGGAATCCGTCCAAACGGCGTCCGGCGCTTCTTCACCGGACAGATCCTCTATCGCGCCGTTTCCGTATTCGCCCGTGAACGTATGCACACCCGTGTATTCGGGCTCTCCCTTGAAGTGATGATGCGGACCCAGCAGGTTCCTAAGCGTTCCGAGCAAAATGATTCTGACGGTATTCTTGCCCTCGCCGAGATACGGCGTCAGTTCCATCATATCGTCGGGCAAAAAGACCAAGCCCGCTTTTTTGCCGTTTACCTGCACGGCGGCAGCCGCGCCCGCGTATTTTTCCATCCGCAGAAAAGTTTTACCCGCCTCTTTTTCAAAAGAAAATTCATATTCGGCATTGCCGGCGTAAAACCATCGCCCGCAGGACGTCAGATCGCCCCGCGAGGGCAAAGGTTTTTGCCGCGTCAGGCGAAAACCGTCTTCCGTACGGATATACGAAATATTTTCCGTGACCGCGCCTTTCGGCTGAACGGAAAAATCACCGATGAGATAGACGCTTTCCGCTTCGACGGGATAGCTGAATTTATTTCGGATCGCGTCGTGCGCCGTTTTCAAATCGAACCCGAGCCGCAGCGGACGAATGGTAAAGACGAGAACGATCGTATTGATTCCTTCCCGCACATAGGGCGCGATGTCGTATTTTCTGAAATCCCGATCCAAAAAACGTTCCGCCGTTTCGCAGGGCAACTTTTTTCCGTTGACCATGATTTCCTGCGCATGCTCGCTTTCCGCAGCCAAAAACAGGCGCGACGGCGTTTCTTCGCATTCGAAAGTGTATTCCACGGAAATCTTGCATTCCTTGCCGTAAGTCTCTGCCCGCCCGTACATTTCATCGAGCATTTTCACGAGGGGCATACGGGGGGAATAATCTTCGCCGTTCAATCTGTATCTGCCGAAATCGAGCGTACAATGATTGTCTTCGATATGCACAAGGTGAAAATCCACGTCTTTCGCGCATTCTTCCCGTATATCGAAAGCGACGGGCGCGGCGTTTTTTCTGAAACGGCAATACAGGGCGTCCTTTGCCGCAATTTCGCATTCGGTATAACTGAATCCCTGCGACCAGCGCGTGGAAAGTTCGCTCTCTTTACCGGAAACCGCGTCGAACCGATAAAACTGCCCGTACCCCTTTGCGCAAAGCATACCTTTCACACGCGTAGCGGCGGAGGGGTTGAATGCGACGACGTTTTTTCCTTCCTGCGTTTCGCGGAAATTGCATATGAGCGCGTCGGTAGTTTTTCCGCTCTCGTCGCAGAACCAGATCTTTCTTTGAAACGATTGTCTTGCAAAATATTTTTCGATGATCCCCCGCCGCTGCTGAATGATCTCGATGCCGAGAGATCGAAGGCGGGCAAGACTTTCTTCGTCAATCTTTCCCTCCACGCGCGACGGCAGCCGCGTCATGCAGACGATCTTTCCGCCCGCGTTCGAAAACCTTTCCAAAAGTTCGACGGTCGAAAGTTCTATATTGTCCAGTTCGGGAAGAACGACGACGCCGTAACTGCACGCGCCTACGATCAGCGAATCGCCCCGCACTGCCGCATGCCTTTTCAAAATCGTTTCGTCTCCGATATCATAGGGAATCTGCAAATAAACGAGATCTTCCGCCAGCCTCCGATACCGCGCGGATTGATTTTTTTGTTTCACGGAACAGATCGGCTCTTCCAGCGCGCTGTCGGTCGCGGAGATCAACAGCACGTCCGCCCGATAGATGCCTTCTGAAACGAATTCGGAAGTATTTTTTAAATAACGGTTGAAAGGCGCAAACTCTTGCCACCATGGCTGCTGCGGAGAGAGAAAGACGGGATAATCGCGCTTTCTGACGCCGCCGAGACGGTACATGGAAATGGACATACAGGGCATATTGACGCCGAACGCCGCCTGATAATTCCAGATCCACGCCAGATCTCGAAAACTCACGCCGTTGCCCGTACAGGCATACGTTTCCGAAAGGATCCGCTTTTTTTCCAGTTGTGCCGCCACGCTCTGCACCTGTTTCAATAACAGCAGCGGATTGAGCCGCCTTCCCAGATGGTCGATACCCGGCTGACGCATGAACTCGTAATGCGGCATAACGCCCGTATTGGACGCGACCTGCACGCAAAGCCCCTCTTCTCCCGCAAAATGCCCCGTCAAGATCAGACCGTTTTGTTCGCACCATTCGCCGATCTGCACGGTATAGTTTTGCACGAACATTTCGCGGACGAGCGAGTAATAGCGGTAGCGAAACGTCTGATATGCTTCGCCTTGTTCCTCGAAAAGAAGGTAAAGGCCGTCCAGCACGTCTTCCCCGTAGCGCTCGCGATAGAGCGCGGGGAGTTCTACGCTCCATGCGCGGGAGGAAACGTGGATCTGCGGTTCGTCGGTAAATACGCCCTTGATCGTTTTCCCGAACTCCTGCCCGAAATGTTTTTTGTATACTTCATGCGTGCAACGGATGAATTCCTGCGTGACGGCAGGATTGAGCAGATCTACATAATGTTCCTGCACTTCAAAATATATATACAGATCGGCGTTTTCGATTTGCGCCGTTCTTTGATATCCCTGCTCCGTCTTTCGGTATGCGGCGAGAAGGCGGTCGGATTTCGATTTATCCGATAGGCGGGAGAAACTGAGATATTTCAAAAGAAAATCCTGTCCCGAAGCGTTGACTTTTCCGCCAGCGAAACCGCTCGGCCAGCCCTGTTCGTCATATATCCATACGTCGACGCCGTATCGTTTGCAAGCCTCGATCGCCGTACGGTAAGCGTGCAGCCACGCATCCCCGAGATATTCGATGCGCAGACCCGCGCGGGCGTGCAGGTGCAGCCCTCCGATGCCCGCCTCGGCAAATTCGCTGATCTGAGAACAAATCTGCGAATCCTCCATCTCGCCGTTCCATGCCCAAAATACAGTCGGTTTAAAGTTTTTGTTTTCCATAATTCCTTTACGCTTGATAGTCGATCAAAGTTGCCAGTAAATTCATCGCGTACATACGGATCAAAAAATCGTTGGGATGATTGATATTGTTCGCGATCATATCCTGAAAATTTTTGTGCTGTAAAAAGAACGCGTGCATACCGCCCATGTCCACCGCTGCGACGCCCTCCCGTGCATCCGCAACCTTTTGCAGGATCGGCCAATACGCCTCCTGATTCGTGCATTGTACAGCGTCGGGATTGGCGAGCATAGTGCCGATAAGAATGAATTCCACCTGTTTCGAGGAAGCGGCGCGGATGTCGTCGATGATCTTCAACATATTCTCTTCAAACGTATCCAAGGGCACGCTCAAAGTAGCGTCGTTCATGCCGAACGTTATGGTGACGAGGTCGGGATCGTATCCCATATCGGGATTGACGACACGGCGCGCGGCATTTTTCGCTCCCCAGTCGCTCGTCTGCCCGCCCATCGCCGCGCCGAATATCGTAGTTTCCGCACCGTAATGTGCAGCCAGACCGCTCGCAAACATTTCGGGGAACGTAGGCGTGTACGGCGCGCGGTCGAAAGGCAGATAAACGGAATTGCCTGGATAGGTATCGTCATACACAGATTGCAGACCTCCGCCCGTCGAATTGCAGCCCGTGGAAATACTGTCGCCGAAAGCGATGATATCCACCGTTTCCTTGTTTTGCAGTTTTTGCAAGGTATTCGGAAGTTTTTCGCCCTGATAGGCGGGTATGACTTTTGAATCGAATTCTCGGCGGTCGTAATCGTATGTGACAAGCACCTGATTTTCAATCAAAAAGGCGCTTTCGGTATAGAGAACGCTTTCGTATCCTTTCGCCGCGCCTGCCTCGGATACGGGCTGTGTCGAAAGCCCTTTACCTTCGGGCATATCGATGCCGAAAAGCACTTTTTCTTCCAGCCATGGCATGGAAGTATTTTCCGTCGCGCGGATCGTCCTGCCTTCCATCGTGAAATCTTTCCCTTCTTCATAAACTATCTGCATGAGAGGATCGGTGATTTTCACGCGCCCTTTCGGCTCGAAAGCCAGATTTCCCTGCGCGAGACGCTCGTCCTTGCCCCGCGTTAAAAGGACAGATTCGTTGTACATGGTATCCTGCGTCCAAAACGGAGTTCTCATTTCTTCCTCGCCGTATTTTTTTTGTTCTTTCGGCGCGCATCCCGCACATGTCGCCGCAGTCAACAGCATCGACAAAATTACCGCAAAAAATTTTTTCATCGCTTACCTCGCCTTTTTTTTACTGTTAGTTAGATTTTTGTGCGGCGCGCGCCGCACAAAAAATGGGTACCCATTTTTATAATGTTAACGCTAACAAAGACCTGAAAAAATTATCATTCTTCTTCCAGACAATTGCAAGCGATCCATTTACCGTCTCGGATCAGAAAACTTTTGAACTGATACGGCAAAAACGATACGGTTTTACGGGCTCCGTCCGCTACGAGGATCACGTCCGTTTCGTTTTCCCGATCGAGAGAATTGTACAGACGGATCAGGAGCGCGTCCTTATTCCGCGAAGGTCTGCACGCGGTCAACGCTACGGACGGCTCCGAAATTTGAATCATGCCGCCGCAAGTCTTTCCGTTGCCCGTAGGAAAATAGCTGATCGCATAGGGCTGCTGGTGCGCGATCTGGCTTTCCTTTTCGATCTGTCCCCAACGCGACTCGGCAGACGAAAAATTCAATTCGAATTCGAAATGACGCTCGCCCTGGTCGATACGGGCTCCGAAACGGTCGGTCATCATAATGACGCGATCGTCGATGGGATGCGCGCAATAAGCGGAACTGTTCAATAGCGTAAAATTCAATTCGTTTTCGCGGGTGCTTAATCCGTACGTGCCGAAATGAATGGCCGAAACAGCCCTTTCCGCGTCGGCGGTGACGACGTAATCCTGCGCGACCACTTCTCCGCCCGACTGCGGCAACACATCCATACCAAAGGCAGTGCGGCCTTTCAGACAAGCGTCTTTGAGCGCTGTCCGCACGCGCATTTTGAGTTTGATATCCTTTTCGTTGTTATACAAGTCGATCTGTACCCGCACGACAGTCCCCTTTTTAGGCAGGATATACCGAACCGCTGCGCGGCTGCTCCGATATCCGAAAAGCGATTCCGCGACGGTGCGTACCTCGCCGTCCTCGATCACGCGCACAGGTGAAAGACGTTCCTTTGCCACAGCAGCAAACGCGGCGGATTCCTGCTCGTTCAGCAATCTGAACGCCCCGAGGTCTTTCTGATAGTCGTCGTAATGAAAGCCCCAGGGATCGCAGTAGTTTTCGATCACCTGTAAAGAAAACGATTCTTCCAGATATTGCTTCCCGCCCGCCTCGATCGATTCGACGAGTCCCGTCTTTGCAGAAATACGGACGCGAAGTTCGCCGTTGTCAAAGAGCAGATCGTCTGAAATATCACCGAGCATTCGAGGCCGAACGGGCTTACGCTGCGTAAACACGCGCACACGGTTCATGGAAAAAGGCTGCATTTCGATGGAAAAAACAACTTTTTTGCGCCAATCCAAGGGCAGATTGCTGCTCTCTTTTTCCAACTGACAGGGAATTTTTTCTCCGTTGCAATGCACGCTTACGTCGTAAAACTCTTCTTCGCTCCAATTCTGGTCGGCGAGCATGAATTCGCATTCGACGTCGCGCCGCACCGCGAAAGGATGCGGGTTGTAGACGAGGATCGGATATTCTCCGCTTTCCGCCTTGGGCTGCCCGCCCGACAGTGCGAAAAACGCTTTCAGTTGTATTTTCTCCGCTTCCGCAATGCCGTGCGAAAGGTGCACGATCGCGTCTTCCTCCGCGCTCTGAATACAAGAGCCGGGCAGTATATCGTGAAATTCGCAGAACATCAGATCTTCTTCGGCGCGGCGAAATGCGGAATCATCGAACTTCGCGCCGAACATTGCAGCATGCGCAGCCATTTTTTCCGCGCGCGCCAATTCGTTTTCCAGACGCTGATGCAGTTGCTTGATGCGGATCATCGAGGTATAGCACCCCATATTTACGTGGTTCAGATCCCCCGCGTCGGCAAAACCGTCTCTCTTTTTCTCGATCTCCCGCCAATACGCTTCCGGCGTAGAATGGACGATCTCCGTCTGCGGATATTTCTTTTTCAGTTCTTCGATGATCTGATAATCTTTTCGGGATGGCCCGCCCCCGTGATTTCCTACTCCCCACAGGAACAGCCCTTCATCCATATCGCCGAAACGAGCCAGAAAAGGTTCGAGTTTTTTATCTACCTGCCCCAAGAGTGTGTTATATGCGGCAAAGACGCGATAGACGATGACGCTGCTGTTCGCAAACCCTTTCCATATCTGATTGCGGTCGCCGTCCGCAGATTCGGGACGCATACAGACGTAACCGCGGTATCCCGCGTCCTGCAAAATCTGCACCAAACCTCTCGTATGCCCGAAACTGTCGAAATTGATCGCGACTTCGGGTTTCTGAAAGGTCGGGAATTTTTCACGGAAATATTCCAGTCCCGTTTGAATCTGGCGTATCAGACTTTCTCCCGACGGCATATTACAGTCGGGCTGCAAATACCAACCGCCCATAATGTGCCACTTGCCTTCCGCCACCAGTTTTTGAATACGGCAAAACAACGCTGGATCGTTTTCTTCGATCCACCGATACAGGATCGCCTCGTTATGGCAGAATATGTAATTCTCGAATTCTTCGCAGAAATCCGCCGCGGCGGAAAAAGTGGTGATCGCCGCGCCCACGCCCTCCTGCCAGCGCCATTGCCAGACAGGATCGAGATGCGCGTTGCTCAAAAGATGCAATTTCTTCATACAATATTTCCTTGCGTTTTTTCCGTTACCGATTTGCGCCGCAGAAGGCGCGGTTCGATCAATATTTTATGTTTTGTTCTTCTTCCCTCGATAAAATTGTGACACGCTTCCATCGCCCGCTCCCCCACTTTCAGACTGTCGATATCCACGGTCGTCAACGCGGGGATGATCATTTCCCCCACATATATCCCGTCGTTGCCCATGACGGAAATATCTTTGGGGATGCTCATGGAACAGGAATGGATCGCCTGCATGGCGCCGATCGCCAGAATATCGTTGGCGCAGTAAAATGCCTCGGGAACGTCTCCGTTTTCCAAAAGCCGCCGCACCAGATCAAACGAGTCCTCGGTCGAATTGGCGCAATATTCTACGCGGATCTCCGATTCAAGTCCCGCTGCACGCATTTCCTTTTCATAAACGTCCTGTCTGTCTTTCCACAGTCCCTCTTTGAGTTCGCTGTTGATCTGAAAAATCTTGCGGAAACCCGCGCCGATCAAATATTGAATGCCTATGCGCGCCGCCTTTGTATAATCGTGGCAGACGTATTCGACCAGATCGCTGTTGATATCGATGTCAATGACCACGCAAGGCAGATTCCTGCGGGCGAGCAGATTTTTCAAATCCTCGTAAAACTGCCACATTTCTCCCAAAGCATGTTTGGACGAAAGTCCGTTATTCATTCCCTTGGGCTCGACGGGAAGAATGATCAGACCGTCAATCATCTTGCTGACCAGCATATTGAGCGCCTGCACGGACGATTGATAATCGGTCGCGTTGCTGATGATGATATTGTATCCGCTCTCGTGCGCGCGGCTCTCGATACCGGAAATAATGCTCGAATAGACGGGGTTAAAAATGTTTGAAAACAGGACCCCGACCGTTCGGGACGAAGCGTTGACCAGGCTTTTGGCGATCTGATTGGGAATGTAATCCAGATCTTTGACCGCCTGCTCTACTTTTTTGCGGGTTTCGGCGCTGACCGCGCCGTTGTCGTTGATGACTCTGGAAACCGTCATCATCGAAACGCCCGCCTTTTTTGCCACGTCTTTGATATTGACCACTGCTATTCTCCACTAAAAACAATAAAAATACGCTGTTTTATGATATGTTAACGCTAACATTGATTTCATTATAGCACCGCATATGCGTCTTGTCAATACCTGTTTTGAAAATTCATGAAAAAATTTTTTGGTCATATTGTCGTCACAAAAAAATCGGCGGGTTTCCCCGCCGATCTGTAATCAGTTCTTTTTGCTGTGCGATTTGAAGATGAGCGCAAAGATAAACGCGAAGACGACCGCTGCAGTGACGCCCGCGCTCGCCGCCGCGAGCGAACCCGTGACCGCGTAAAACAGACCTTTCTGCGCGCCGCGGATGGCGCCGTTCGCCAGCAGATAACCGAAGCCCGAAATGGGGACGGTCGCGCCCGCGCCCGCGAAATCCACGAGATACTGATACAGCCCGAGCGCCTGCAAAACCACGCCCGCCAGCATGAAGTACACTAAAATCTTCCCCGCGGTCAGTTTGGTGAAATTGATGATCACCTGCGCGATCAGACAGATCGCGCCCCCTACGAGAAACGCTTTGACAAACATGAGTATGATTTCCAGATATTGATTCATTGTAATTACCTCTCCAATACGACCGCGTGACTGATACAAGGAATGGAATCCCCCTGCTGCGAGGACGTCGTGGATAAAAGCGCGCCTGTCGCCGCAAACAGCACTTTTTTGATCTCGCCCCGTCGCATCATTTTATCATATATATAAGAATTAAAGACGACTGCGCTGCAACCCGCGCCGCTGCCTCCCTGGAACTCGTCTTCGATCACTTTATAAATGACCTCGCCGCAGTCCACGTGATTGGCGGAAATATCCACGCCCTTTTCCCACATCAGATCTTTGAGGATACGGCTGCCCAGCGCCCCGAGGTCGCCCGTCAAGATCAGATCGTAATCTTCGGGCGCAAGCCCCGTATCTTTAAAATGCGTGAGAAGGCTGTCCGCCGCGGCGGGCGCCATCGCGGCGCCCATATTGTTGACGTCGGTCACGCCGAAATCCACGACCTTCCCGAAAGTGGCGGCAGTGATGGAAACGCCTTCGCCTTTATTTGAAATGACCGCGCTTCCCGCTCCCGTTACCGTCCACTGCGACTGCGGGGGACGCGTACAGCCCAATTCCAAAGGATAGCGGTACTGCCGCTCCGCCGAAGAAAAATGACTGCCCGTCGCGGCGACGACCGTATCCGCGTATCCCGCGTTGACCATGGAAGCGCTCAGCGCGAACGCCTCGCTCATCGTAGAGCAGGCGCTGTACACGCCCAGAAAGGGAATGCCGAACTGACGCGCCGCGAAACTTGCCGAAATGATCTGGTTCAGCAAATCCCCCGAAATCAAAAGATCGACTTTTTCCTTGGCGAGATTGGCGTTCTGTATGCTCTTTTCGATGGCATAGGCGAGCATTTTGCGCTCCGCTTTTTCGTACGTCTCTTCGTTGAACATATCGTTATTGAGCGGAAGATCTACGTATTTACCCACGATCCCTTCCGTTTCCTTCGGTCCCGCGACCGTCGCCGTGGCGATGATCTTCGGTCTGTTATCAAAATAAATGGTATGACCCTGCATTGCAACCTACCCTTCTGTTTTTAGTTAGTTTTTGTATCTTCGATTTTTTTATTCCGTTTGGCTGACTTTTCCGCGCATTTGTGATATAATCTAATTCCATTTACAAACCATACATTCGGAGGCACACACATTGAGCGGATTTTTCGGCGTAGTATCCAAAAAAGATTGCGTATTCGATTTGTTTTTCGGAACGGATTACCATTCGCACCTCGGCACGAGGCGCGGCGGCTTGGCCGTTTACGGCAACGGGGCGTTTAACCGCGCCATTCACAATATCGAGAACTCTCCCTTCCGTACCAAATTCGAACGGGATTTCGAGGAAATGAAGGGAAACGCGGGCATCGGCTGTATATCCGACAACGAGCCGCAGCCCCTATTGGTTCGTTCGCATCTCGGCAATTTCGCCATCGTGACAGTGGGGCGCATCAACAATATCGAACAACTCGTCAAACAGGCGTTCGCGGAAGGCGCGACGCATTTTCTTGAAATGAGCGGCGGCAGCATCAACGCGACCGAACTGACGGCTGCGCTCATTAACCGCAAAGCGACCATCGCGGAAGGCATCCGCTATGCGCAGAGCGTTATCGAAGGTTCGATGTCCATTCTCATTTTAGTTCCCGAAGGCATTTACGCCGCGCGAGATAAGATGGGAAGAACGCCCGTCGCGCTCGGAAAAAAGGCGAACGCGCACTGCGTCGCGTTCGAATCTTTCTCCTATCTCAATCTCGGCTATACGCACGATCGCGAACTCGGCCCCGGCGAGATCGACTTTCTCACGGCGGAGGGCGTCGAGGTCATCGCCCCGCCCTGCGGCACCACGAAGATCTGTACTTTCTTATGGGTCTATTACGGCTATCCCGCCTCTTCCTACGAGGGGCTGAACGTGGAAAAAATGCGTTATAACTGCGGCGATATGCTGGCGCGGCGCGACGACGCGATCGTCGCGGACAGTGTCGCGGGGCTGCCCGATTCGGGAACGCCGCACGCGATCGGCTACGCGAACCGTTCCAAACTGCCCTTGGCGCGCCCCTTCGTCAAATATACGCATACCTGGCCGCGCTCCTTTATGCCGCAGAATCAGAGCAGACGCGATCTGATCGCGCATATGAAACTCATTCCCATCGACGACATGATCCGCGGCAAAAAACTCGTTCTCATCGACGATTCGCTGGTACGCGGGACGCAGATCCGCGGTATCACGGATTTTCTCTATCATAACGGAGCGAAAGAAGTGCATATCCGCCTCGCCTGCCCGCCGCTTTTGTACGGCTGCCCCTATCTGAATTTTTCCCGCTCCTCCTCATCGCTCGAGTTGATCGCGCGGCGCAAGATCGCCGAACTGGAAGGCGAAAACAATGAAGAAAGAGTTTCCGCTTACACAAACCCCGATTCCGCGGAATACGAAACGATGGTCGAATCCATCCGCCGCGAACTGAAATTCGATTCGCTGAAATATCATCGCCTCGACGATATGCTCGCATCCACGGGACTTCCCGCCTGCAAATTCTGCACACACTGCTGGAACGGCAAAGACTGATTTTTAAAATAAAAACCCCGCCGCCCATAAGGCCGCGGGGTTTCGTTTACCCGATAAAATAATAGATAATGCCGACGATCGAGCCCGAAAGAACGCCGAAAACGATGATGGGGCCCGCCACGACGAACATTTTCGCGGCAAGTCCGTAGATATAGCCTTCCGTTTTGAATTCCAAAGCGGGAGATGCCACGCTGTTGGCAAACCCCGTAATGGGCACGATCGAACCCGCGCCCGCGTTTTTCCCGATACGGTCGTACACGCCCAGGCCGGTCAAGAGCGCGCCGCAGAAGATGAGAACGATGGAAACGGTGCCCGCAAGTTCATCGCCCTGCAATCCCGCCCAGTATTCGAACATAAAGCGGAGAAACTGACCGAAACAGCAGATCCCCCCGCCCACGATAAAGGCGCGGTAACACGTCTTGAAATGCTGGGTAGGAGCCGCAAAAGACTTGACGTATTCGAGATAATTCTGATTGGGTTTCAGTTCACTTTTCTGCATTGTTTTTATCCTCCGTGTGTATAAAGTCGGGGAAACAGCTCTCGCGCTCGTCCCGCCCTTTCATTGCCGCAGCATCGGCAATCTGCGCTCGTTTCTTCATACTCACAGTTTGAGGATCTTATTGGAAAAATATTCAACAACTGAGTTGTTTTTTCATGTCGCTTACGATTTTGTTTTCGATCCGCGAGATCTGCACCTGCGAAACGCCGATCACTTCGGCGACCTCGCTCTGCGTCATATCGCGGAAATACCGCAGCATGATGATCTTTTTCTCACGCTCGGGAAGTTTTTCCAAAGCGGTTTTCAACTGCATTTTTTCCACCATCTCTTCCTGATTGTCCACGGCGGGCAGTTTATCGAGAAGTTCGCGCGATTTTTCGTCCTTATAGTCGTTCTGCTCGTAGATGGAAAGCGGCATGCGCGTGGAACCGAGCGTGAATACGACCTCGCTCTCTTCCACGCCGAATTCCTTGGATATTTCTTTGACGGTAGGCGCCCTGCCGTGCGCTGCGGAAAAATCCTCGATATAGCGGTTCATGTTTTTTGCCGCGAATTTGATCGCGCGGGATACTTTGATCGAGCCGTCGTCGCGCATGAAACGCTTGATCTCGCCCGCGATCATCGGCACGGCATAGGTTGAAAATTTGACGCCGTAACTCTCGTCGAAGCCCGTGATCGCCTTCAAAAGCCCCATGCTCGCAAGTTGAAACAGATCGTCGTAGTCGACACCCTTATTCAGATAACGCTTGACGATACTCTTGATAAGCGAAGTATTGTGCGTGATCAGTTCTTCTTTGGCAAAAGAGTCGCCCTCTTTCGCCGCACGTATATATTCGAGCGTCTTTTCGTCACTCAGCATCGGCGAGTTCATCCGTCCCGTCATTACGGTTGAAATACTTGGACATAAAAACGGTGGTTCCCGTACCTTTTTTCGACTGTACGCGAAAATCGTTCATAAACGTCTGCATGATCGTAAATCCCATTCCCGAACGCTCCTCATCCGACAGTGTGGTATAAAAGGGTTCGAGCGCGCGCGGCACGTCCTCGATCCCCTTGCCGTTGTCGGTTATTTGAATATGTAGGGCGTTTCCGTCCGTTTCGCATTCGATGGTGACGGTGCCCGTTCCCCCTTTGTACGCGTGAACGATACAGTTGGTCACCGCCTCGCTGACGGCGGTCTTGATATCGGAAAGTTCGTCGAGCGTGGGATTGAGCGAAAGGCAGAATGCGGCGATGGTATTGCGGGCAAAAGGTTCGTTTTCGGAAACGGATAAAAATTCAAGTTTCATATGATTTTTCATGTTCGTGACTCCTTTATAGTTTGGGGATCAGGGAATATATGCCGCTGATATTGAGAATTTTATCCGCGTTTAAATTTGGTTCCTGAATATACATGGGCGTGGAACAGCGTTTCAACTTTTTGTATCGGCCTATCAGAAATCCGATGCCCGTGGAATCCATAAATTTGACGCCGGCGAGATTGACGATAACCCGTTCCGAAGAAATATTTGCATCGATCAGCGCGTCCACTTTATCCCGAACGAGAGAGGCGTTGTATTCGTCCAGTTCTCCCGAAAGGTATATGTATAGATCTGCGCCCTGCTTTTGAGAAGAAATGTTCATACACAGCGCTCCGAAAGTTTTTAATCATCATATCACCCTGCGCCGCGCGCATTTTACGAGATTAGAAAAAATCGTACTTTTTTTTGTCGAAAAAAAACTCGGAATTTTTTGAATTTTTCGGCAGACAAACAGTTGACATTTTTTTCTATATGTCATATAATATCTAAGCGTTGTGATTGAGATAACGCAACCCGTATTTAAGGGCCTTTAGCTCAGTTGGTTAGAGCGGTCGGCTCATAACCGATTGGTCCGCGGTTCGAGTCCGTGAAGGCCCACCATCCTTAAATACGGCCCGGTAGTTCAGCTGGTTAGAACGCTAGCCTGTCACGCTAGAGGTCGACGGTTCGATCCCGTTCCGGGTCGCCACTTTTTTTAAGGGGCTTGTTTGATAGCATATATCGGCTGTTAGGCAAGCTTTTAAATGCCTCGGTAGCTCAGTCGGTAGAGCAAGGGACTGAAAATCCCTGTGTCGGTGGTTCGATTCCGCCCCGAGGCACCAACCGTGCTGGTGTAGCTCAACTGGCAGAGCAGCTGATTTGTAATCAGCAGGTTGTGGGTTCGATTCCAATCACCAGCTCCATCGATATGGGAAGATTCCAGAGCGGCCAAATGGATCAGACTGTAAATCTGACGTCTTCGACTTCGGTAGTTCGAATCTACCTCTTCCCACCACTTAAAAAAACGGACACCCGAAAGGTGTTCGTTTTTTTGCAATAAAGTGATTTATTATAAATTCACTCCTCTTCCCTCAATTCATCGATAAAATGAAATACTTTAACACGCGCCGCGCAGCGGCGCGTTCGTTTATTCAAGCACCCGCCATAGTACCATTTTTAGTTTTGGTATATGCTTTTACTTGAAAATACGCTTGATTTTTGCTATAATAATACTAATATGTGTAGGAACAGGTAGAAAAGATTATGTTAAAAAAGACAATAGTTCTCATATTAAGTATAATTCTATGTGTTGCCTGTGTTAGCATTATGGTTGCTTGCAATAGCAACAAAAAAACAAGTGGCGATACCTCTCATATAGCCCCCAGTACAGATGAACCTGGCACAGATGATCCTATCACTGAAGAACCTGATACGGATACATCCGATACGGATGAGCCTAGTATTGATGATTTATCGGTAATTATTGAAGGGTTTTCCTTTGATAATGAAAATGGATATATTTCTGTTCCCAATTCTCAAGAGGTTTTTACTTTTAATGAATTAGTTAAAGTTAATCCTGACTCTACTTGGGAGTTAAGTCTTGATATTTATGGCTTATTGCCTATAACGACAAATACAATACAATTATCCGTTGGCGATAATTATGTCTATTTGCTGGTTACATCTGAAATCAGCGAAAGTTCACGTTTATATACATTAAATGTAAGAAGACATCCTGTATATACGATAACTTTTGACACGTTCGGCGGTACAATAATTGAGAACAAATATGTTGAAGAAAATCAGTTGTGCCCCACTCCCAATGCGCCTCAAAAAGAAGGGTATTCATTTATCGGTTGGGATTATGACTTGTCATGTCCTATCACTGACAATATAGAAGTCAATGCAGAATGGGAAGCAAATACATATAAAGTTTATTACAATTATGAGGGTGGTTCTTATAGTGATAATAGAACTTATGACGAAGTGACATTTGACAGCGAATATCAACTCATCATACCAACGCGTCAAGGGTATACCTTTTTGGGATGGTTTGCAAATAATGGGGAAGATGAAGTGTGCATATCAGATGAAAAAGGTGTTTCACTTTCGCCATATAGCAAAACAGATTCAATAACTGTATATGCTAAATGGGATTTTAATTACATATATTCAGAGACCGATATAGATATTATAATCATTGAATATATTGGTGCTGAAAAAGAAGTCATTGTGCCAGACTTTATAAATGAAAAACCTGTAACAGAAATAGCGGATTACGCATTCGAAGAAAATGATTACATTGAGATAGTAGCACTACAAAACAATTTAACCTTTATTGGAGAGTTCGCTTTTAATGGGTGTTCAAATCTGACGGAAATTTTTTTGGGAAAGTCTGTAAGAAATATTCGTTATTGTGCTTTTTATAACTGTGTAAATCTTGATAAAGTTTACTATAATAATTATTTCGAAAATTGGTTCAATTTAAGTTTCTCAAATGAATATTCAAACCCAATATATTATTCGGAAAATTTGTATGTTTTGGACGACTATGGCAATTACATGTCCGCTATAGGTGGGTATGTTTCTGTAACAAAAGTAAACAATTATGCCTTTATAAACTGTAAAACTTTAGAGGAAGTGTATTTTCATAATAAGGTTACAGTTGGAATATACGCATTTTCAGGCTGTGATAATCTTACAATACATTATCTTGCCGAGCATTAAATGATATAACTTGAGCAATAGTTATTTTGTAATTCGTTTTAGATTACTACCTCTCCACCGCAAAAAAGACGACACACGATCGTGTGTCGTCTTTTTTGTATAATACCTTACCGATCTTTATAATGAACGTCGAACGAATCGCTTTCCGAATCGTAGGAGGCGTAGATGATATCGTTCAGTTTGTACCTGCTGCGGATATCAAGCCGCTCGAACAGCCATTTGACGTCTTTGCCGAGTTCGCTCAAGCCCGACTTGGAAACGACTCCGTCGACGATGAGAACGTTACTCAGTGAAGCGGGCTGGACGGCCTCTTTGTCGATGTCTTCGATGACGACGGGTTTCTGGTTGCCCTTGGGAAGGACTGACAGTTCTCCGCTCGGTTCGAAGATCGCGTACGCCACGTCGCGCACGTCGAAATAATTTTTCTCGCGGAGCATAGAGAGAAGATCGTTGACGTCGATCTTGTTCTTGCTCAACTGTTTATAATCGATCTTTCCCTCGTAGATGAGCGTGGAAGGCTTGCCCTTTAATATACGCTTGAAGAAAGTGGTCTTGCGTCCGACGATCGCCACGAGCAGCGCCAAAAGGAAAAAGATAGTCATTGCGATCAGATAGTAATAGAACGGTGTATCGGAATCGAAGGACATTTCGGCGGCAATGGAGCCCAAAGAGATGCCCACCGTATAGTCGATGAATTCCAACTGAGCGATCTGCTTTTTGCCCAGAATTTTAGAGATGATAAACAAGTAAATAAATGCCACGAATGAGTTGATGAACACCCAGCCGAGGGGATGGATTCCGAATAACATAAAAACTCCTTTTTCTAACAGTTTTCATCAATCGGAATTTTTTATACATAAAAAAGAGGACGGTATTTCCGTCCTCTTCCGATCTATTTTTTTGTAAACAAAACTCTTCGGCAACTGTCGCATTCGACGAATTTTCCGTCGGATAATTGGGAAATTTCCGCGATGGAAAGTTCCATACCGCACTGCGGACAACGGTTGCCCTGCACTTCGCAGACGACGGGGAATAATTTCTCCTTGCGTTTAAGATTGTATTTTGCCATGGTTTCCGCGGGAATGCTTTTGGAAAGTTTATTCAATTCTGCTTCGATAGCGCTGATCTCGTCCGCGCGGGCATTCTTGACTTCGAGATACTTTTCCCTGTATTCCTTGTACTGTTTCTGCATGGCGATGGTCTGTTTTTTGGCGGCCGCAAATTCCGTTTTTGCCGCTTCGATGCGGGACGACAATTTGGAAATTTCCGCTTTGAGCGCTTTCAAACTGTCCATGATCTGCGAGGCGTTCTTTTTATAAAAAGAAACTTCCGCGCCCTGCTCCACCATTTCGTCGAGATTTTCGTAGTCCTTGATGGTATCCGCGATCTCCGCGTACTTATCCGTCAACAATTCGAAAATATGTTTGAGTTCCGCGGCTTTTGCGTCCAGCGCTTCGAGTTTTTCGGGCGCTTTTTCCAAAAATTTGCGCGCCGTCATATATTTTTTCCTTTCATCGGACGCCGCGATCTCCTGTTCAATCGTTCTCAATTTGCCGTCCGTTTCCTGATACCGCAATAAATCCTGTATTACCATAATCCAATCTCCTTATTCAAAGCATAAATCCGTCGTCGCAATACTCGCTCGCAACGCCCAATTTATCTTTCAGATTTTGATATATTTTATGAAAACCGTAATTCTCGCTCGCGTAATGCGTGAGTTCGATTACATTCATTCCCAAGTCCAGCGCTTCGCATATGTAATTATGCTTGATATCGGCGGATATGAGCGCCTGCGCGCCGCGTTCTTTCGCTATTTTTATCGTATCGCCGTCCACGCCCGCGCCGCAAAACGATGCTGCGCGGCCGATTTTTTGTTCGCCGCCGAAAACCCATAAGCGCTCGGCGCCGAGCGTTTGCCGCAAACGATCCGCAATCTCCTGCGCCGTAATTTGCGGGAGGGTGAAAACCCTGCCGTAGCCGCCCCCCTCGACGGGCTGCACGGGCACGTTTTCTTCATCGCTCGCCCCTGCCGCCTGCGCGAGATAATAATCGACGCCGCGCGGCGCGCAGTCCGCGTTGAGGTGCATGGCGACGACGGATATGCCGTTTTTGGCGCAATCGAGGAGTTTTTTCCCCATTGCGTCCGCGATGGAAAGTTCCGATACGGGATAGTAGATCGCGGGATGATGGGTGACGATCAGTTTCGCGCCGAGCAAGGCGGCGCGTTCGATCGCCGCACGGGACAGATCGAGGGAAAAGACGGCGCGTTCTATCTCTTCGCCCGTATTCAGTAAAATGCCGCTGTTGTCGTGTCCGCCGTACGCGGCGACGTATCGGTCGCTGAGCGCGTGCGGAATTTCAGCGTTCAGAATATTATATATATTTTCGAGTTTCACGGTTTATCTCCTCCAAACGTTCCAGCGAAAGAGTAATTTCTTCTCTCGCCTGCCCGTCCACGGGCGAAAGCAGATATTTTTTCTTTTTTTCGATCTCCGTCCGCAGTTTTTCAAGAAAATCGGCAGAGGGGCGCAATAGATTGTCCCGCCCGAACTCCAATTCTTTCTCGGAATATGCGCTCGCGCGGCCCGTTTGTTCCGCCTTGATCAAGTCGTAGAATTTGCCGTCCGCAAAGGTGTAATCGGCGATCATTTCCATACCCTGCGACAAGAGATATTCGCGCACCTTACGCGTATTTTTCATGGGCTGCAATAAAAGTTTTCGGGGCAGAAACCCGTTTTTGAGAATCGTTACGATCTCCTCGCCGCCCATGCCCGCGATCAGAACGAGATCGCAGTCGCGCGGAATTTTTTCCAGTCCGTCGCAACAGACGGAAGTCACCTTGCCCGCCGCGGCGTAATTTGCCAGCAGCACCTGTGCTTTTTTCAGGCTTTCGGCGCTGACGTCGGAAACAACGGCGTGCGCGCACAGATCTCTTTCGAGCATAAATTCGGCGCAATAGCCGTGATCGCAGCCGACGTCGGCAAATTTTTCGCATTTTTCGAGTTCGGAAAAGAGCGTGGAGAGCCGCTTGGTATATTTCATCTTAATCGAGAAAATCTTTGAGTTTTTTACTGCGGCTGGGATGGCGCAGTTTCCGAAGCGCCTTCGCCTCGATCTGGCGGATGCGTTCGCGGGTGACGTTGAATTCCTTGCCCACCTCTTCCAAAGTGCGGGGCTTGCCGTCGTCGATGCCGTAGCGCAGGCGGAGCACTTTTTCTTCGCGCGGGGTGAGCGTGTCCAGCACGCCCAAAAGTTGTTCTTTCAGCATGGTGAACGCCACGGAATCGCTGGGCGTGGTCGCGCGGTCGTCCTCGATGAAATCGCCGAGATGGCTGTCCTCTTCCTCGCCGATGGGCGTTTCCAAAGAAACGGGATCCTGCGCGATCTTCTGGATCTCGCGCACCTTATCTTCGGGAAGGTTCAACTCTTTCGCGATCTCCGCGGGCGTAGGCTCGCGGCCGAGTTGCTGCAACAGAATACGCGACGCGCGCGTCAGGCGGTTGATGGTTTCGACCATATGCACGGGAATTCGGATTGTGCGCGCCTGGTCCGCGATGGCGCGGGTAATGGCCTGGCGGATCCACCAGGTAGCGTAGGTGGAAAACTTAAAGCCTTTCTGATAATCGAATTTTTCCACCGCTTTCATGAGCCCGAGATTGCCTTCCTGAATGAGATCGAGAAAGAGCATCCCCCTGCCCACGTAGCGTTTCGCGATGGAAACGACCAGCCGGAGATTGGCCTCGCTCAGACGCTTTTTCGCCGCTTCATCGCCGTCCTGCATACGCTGGGCGAGCGTGATCTCCTCTTCGGGGGACAGGAGCGGCACTCTGCCGATATCTTTGAGATACATTTTGACGGGATCGTCCAGCCCGATATCTTTGAGAGCCTGTTCGAAAAGTTCTCTGTCGCGTTCGTCCTCGTCCACGATTTGAATGCCCGCCTCGCCGATCGCCTTATAGACGTAGTCGAATTGGTCGGCGCTGGTGTCTATTTTTTCCAGCACGTCAAACAAAACGTCGGTGGGGATGCTCCCCTTGCGACGGTATTCGTCGATGAGCGTTTTCAGTATCTCGTTTAATTTTTGTTCGGATACGGCCATGTAAGTATTTTATCCTCCGCTTATGTTAAAAGTTTTTCAGTTTGATCGTAAGTTGCAAAATTTGTCTTGTGTATTCTTTCTTCCGCGCGATGTCGGTTTCCGCGTCGCACACGGCGCTCAGTTCCTTTAAATCGCGTTCGATCTGATCACGTTCCAGAATTTTCTGGCTGTCCTCAAAATATTTTGCAGCGCCGTCGCCTTCCAGATTGTCGCCCATGCTCAGATCGAGAATCTCCGAAAGTTCGGGCGTATTTTCGTCAAATATTTCAAAAAGCGCGCTCGCACGCACCGTTTCGCCCTTATTCTGCTGATTTTTGATATAGTCGGCTATCCTATTATGCACAATATTGTCAAAACTGACACTCGAAATGTCGAAATTCTTTGCATATTTCGCATGGAATAATACGGAAGCGAGAATGAATCTGCATGCTTTCACGACGCGGTCGGAGCCGTCGTCCATTTTGCGCTCGATGCGCGTTTCGCTTCTCGGCTGCGCGGGCGCGTTTTCCAGATCGCGTTTGAGCGCCTCGTAGGTCGTGCCCGTCTTGTCGCGCACGATTTTCAAAAGATCTTCCTTGACGCTCGCGCTCTCAGCCTCGGCGATCACTTTGAGCGCCGCCGCGATGTATGCGCGTTTTTCTTCGGTTTTGTTAACGTCGTACTGTCCGCTCAAAAGGCTCAGTTTGAAATCGATGAGAGGCATCGCCCTGTCAAGGCACTTCTGATAGCCCTCGTTGCCGTATTTTTTTATGACGTCGTCGGGATCCAATCCCTCGGGAAGCGGCACGACGCGCACGTTGATCTGCTCGTCCCTCATGATCTCCAACCCGCGGATGGCGCCTTTCTGCCCCGCGCCGTCGCCGTCGTAACAGATATAGACGTTGTCTGTGTAGCGTTTGCACAGACGCGCCTGATCCTTTGTGAGCGACGTGCCCATGCTCGCGACGACGTTGGTAAACCCCGCCTGATAGAGAGAAATGGTATCCATATACCCTTCCACCATGATGATGTCGCGGATGCCCGTCGCTTTCTTTTCCTTTTTCAAAAGGTTGATGTTATACAGATTTTTGCTCTTGTCGAACAAAGCGGTCTCCCGCGTATTTTTGTATTTGGCGAAATCCGTCTTTTCAAGAACGCGGCCGCCGAACGCGATGACGTCGTCCATGGCGTTGATGATGGGAAAGATGAGCCGACCGCCCTGCGCGTCCACCAAACGGTGTTTTTTTTCCGATTCGATGACGGCGCCGCTGTCGAGAATATTTTCGCGCGAAAAGCCGCTGTCGAGTAGATATTCGGGAAGATCGCCGAAATTCAGCGACGCGCCCAGACCGAATTTCCGGATGGTGGAAGCGGAAAGTTTGCGGTCGAGAATGTATTGCACGTGCGCGTCCGCCCGCCCTGAATTGAGGTTTTTGAGATAAAAACGGGCGGCCGAGCGCATGATCTTTAACATTTCGTCGCGTTTTTTCTTTTGCTCGACCGTCTTTTCCGTTTCGAAATTCATTTCGGGAAGTTGCATGTGCGCTTGTTCGCATAAGATCTTGACGGCGTCCATAAAGTCCACCGATTCGATCTCCCGCACGAACGTGATCGCATCGCCGCTGACGCCGCAACCGAAACAATGATAGAACTGTTCGGCGGCATTGATGGAAAAAGAGGGCGTTTTTTCATGATGAAAAGGACAGCGCGCCCAGTAATTTCCGCCTTTTTTATCGACGGGCACGTAACTTCCGATCAACTCGACCAGATCGATCTTACTTTTCAATTCCCGTAAAAATTCGGGACTCAATCCTTTCGACATTAAATCTCTTCGATATCCTCCGCTCTTAAAGCCCACGAACGCGGCACGTACAGATAATTGAACACCGCGATCGCGAATTTATCCGTCATGGAAGAAAGATAATCGCAGATCACCTGTTCCAACGGATATTTTTCCGACAACTCCCGATAAAAAGCGGGGAGCTTGTCCCTGTTTTTTAAAAAATATTCGTACATGCCCGAGAGCATGCGTTTCGCGCGCTCCTCCTCTTTCATGGAAAGCGGCGTGATATACACTCTGTCGAACATGAAAGCGCGCAGATTTTCCAACGCTTCCGCCTCGCGTTCGCCCATTATGACACGGTTTTTCCCTACGCTGTTTTCGTAGATGGAAGTGATCATCGTATTGATGCGCTCGCGCGAAGAATTGCCGAGCACGGCGATCTCCCTTTCAGGGAGTTCATCCGCTTTTAAAAGCCCCGCGCGGATCGCGTCCTCAATGTCGTGATTGACGTAAGCGATGCGGTCGGCGAGAGAAACGGCCTTTCCTTCCAAAGTGGCGGGCGTGCCGCTCTTTTTGTGGTTCACGATGCCGTCGCGCACCTCATAGGTGAGATTGAGCCCCGCCCCTTCCTTTTCCAGCACGTCCACCACGCGGAGCGACTGCTCGTTATGGGAAAAGCCCGCAGGGTTGAGGCTGTTTAAAACGCGCTCGCCCGCGTGACCGAAAGGTGTATGCCCGAGATCGTGCCCGAGCGCGATCGCCTCGGTCAGATCTTCGTTGAGCGCGAGGCTGCGCGAAATGGAGCGCGCGATCTGCGAAACGTCGATGGTGTGCGTGAGCCGCGTGCGGAAATGGTCGCCTTCGGGCGAAAAAAAGACCTGCGTCTTGTTTTTCAGGCGCAGAAAGGCTTTGGAATAAATGATGCGGTCGCGGTCGCGTTGGAAGTCGGTGCGCATATCGCAGGCATCTTCTTCCCGCGCCCTGCCACGGCTTTGGGCGGATTTCTGCGCGAACGGGGAGAAAAACATTTCTTCCATCCGATAAGTGCGTTCTTTGACGCCGAAATTTTTATGCATAGATTCCCCTTTCTTTTGAAAACAAAAAAAGTGCCTTTTACCCTTCCTTATTATAAATTCGACACAAAGAAAAAAAATCCTTTTTCGGCAAGGATTTTTTTGATATTTTTTATTTATACGAGCAATCCGCCGTTCACGCGCAGGATCTCGCCCGTGATATAGCGGCTTTGAGCCAGAAATAGGACGCTTTCGGCAATTTCTTCGCACGTTCCCATCCGTTTGACGGGTATTTGCGATAGAAAATCTTCCAACTCGTCCCGATTGAGATGCGCGTTCATGTCCGTATGCACGATCCCCGCGGACACGCAGTTGACGCGGATACCGCAGGGCGCGAGTTCCTTTGCCGCGGCTTTGGTAAAACCGATCAGAGCCGCTTTGGACGCGGAATACGCCGCCTCGCAACTGCCGCCCGTTTCGCCCCATACGGAGGCGACGTTCACGATGCTGCCCCCGCCCCTTTTTTTCATCTTTTCGGCGGCATAGCGGGTACAGAGAAACGCACCTTCGACGTTGACGGAAAAAAGATCTTTCCATTCTTCGAGCGTCGTTTCGGCAATTTCCTTATAGAGCGCGACTCCCGCGTTATTGACTAAAATTTCCAGAGAAAAGACGCTCTCCATCATCTCGCGCACGCTCTTTTCGTCGGAAACGTCGGCGCGGTAGACGAGCGGTTCTTTTCCCGCCGCGCGGATCAGATCTGCCGTTTCCCGCGCGCCTTTTTCGTCCTTCGAATAACAGAACGCCACGTCGTAACCCGCTTGGGCGAACCGTACCGCGACAGCCCTTCCGATGCCGCGCGAGCCGCCCGTAACGAGCGCCGTGCTCATTTCTGCCCCCTTTGCGGGAGGGAAAATTCTTTCATGATGCAAAGGGCGATCTCTTCGACCGTCTTGTCGTCGGTATCGACGATGAAATCGGCGCAGCCTTCATAGACGGGCGTTCGCGCGCGCAAAAGATCGTTGATCTTTTCAAACGCCGCGCCCTTTAAGAGCGGTCTGTCTGCGCCCGTATGCCCGACGCGGCGGAACACCGTGTCCGCGCTCGTCCTGAGAAAGACTATTTTGCCGCTCTCTTTGAACGCATAGGCGTTTTCGGGACGCAGAAGGCACCCGCCCCCCGTGGAAACGACGCAGTCGTTTTCGGCGGCGACTTGTCTGACCATTTCCGTTTCTAGCGTGCGGAAATGCGGCTCTCCGTAATATTCGAAAATATCCGCGATCTTGCCGTATTTTCCCACGACCATTTCGTCCGTGTCGTACCAGCGCATGCCCGTCAGTTCGGAAAGTTTAATGCCGACGCACGTTTTGCCCGCCCCCATCATGCCGCACAGGATCACATTCATAACAAAAAACTCTCCGCCGCTAAAATATAACTGTTTTTTCCGAATCCGAGAATACAGCCGCGGCATACCTCGCTGAGCACGGAAGTATGGCGGAACTCTTCCCGCGCGTGCACGTTGGACATATGCACCTCGACGACGGGCACGGATATGCCCGCGATCGCGTCGCGGATGGCATAACTGTAATGGGTGAACGCGCCCGCGTTCAGAATCACGCCGTCCGCATCCGTCGCGTGCAGTTTTGCGCAGATCTCGCCCTCTATGTTGCTCTGATAAAACTCACATTCCGCGCCGCGCGCGTTTACGTACGATCGAATCTGCGCGTTGATATCGTCCAGCGTTTCCGCGCCGTACACGCCCTTTTCGCGGCGCCCCGTCAGATTGAGATTGACTCCGTTGAGAAATAATAATTTCATGCGTTCTCCTTTTCGCGTTGATAGCGTTCAAACAGCGTTTTCGCTTCGTCCGAATCGGCGTCCTTTCCGAGGTAAATACAGTCGGCATAATACGCCTGATAAAACAGCATTCCCTCGCCGTTTAGGATCTTTTTGCCGAGCCCTTCCGCAATGCGCAGAAACTCGCTCTTTTTCGGGCAGTAGATGAGGTCGCAGGCAAGATTGCAGCGCGAGAGAAATTCCGCGCCGACGGGCGAAACGCCCTCGCTCTTGTGCATGCCCACGCCCGTGGCGTTAACGATCACGTCGTACTGCGCAGGCTGTAACGACGTGAGCGGCCGGATATTTCCGAATTCCGTTGCGACGATTTCGGCATTCTGTACGTTCATATCGTACAGAAATACGTGCGCACCCGCGTCCGCGAGTTTTTTGACGACGCTACGCCCGGCGCCGCCCGCGCCGAGCACGAGAAATCTCCGTCCCGACGTTTCTATCCCGTTATTTTGCAGCATGAGCATAAAGCCCGCGCCGTCGGTGTTGTACCCGATCCTGTCCTTGACCGTGTTCACCGCTCCGAAAATTTTCGCGTCCCCTTCCAGAGAATTCAGATGAGGAATGACGGAAAGTTTATAGGGAATGGTCACGTTGAACGCATCTTTTTCTGCGAGCAGTTTTTCCGCAAGCGCGTCGAATTTTTCCGCCGCGACGGAAATATGTTCGTATTCGCAATCGCTCCCCATGCCGCGTAAAATAAAGGCGTGCATTTTTCCGCTTTCTGATTTGGATACGTCTTTTCCCACAACCGCAAGTTTCAGCATAAACTCCTCCTTCAGTTTCCAAGTCCCGCAAGTCTGCGATAAAAATCGGGAAAGGAAATATTGACGCATTCCGCGCCCTCGATCGCACCGCCGTTTTCGCTCGCGGCCAGACCGATTGCGGCAGTCATGGCGATGCGGTGATCTCCGTAAGAGCGGACTTTTCCGCCCTGTAATTTGCTTTTGCCCCGGATCACGAAACCGTCGTCCGTCGCGCGGATATCGCCGCCGAGCGCGGCGATCATCTCCGCGGTGGTCGCGATGCGGTCGCTCTCCTTTACTTTGAGTTCCTGCGCGCCCGAAATGACGCTTTCGCCCTCGGCAAAGGCGCACAGAAGCGCGATGACGGGGATTTCGTCGATGAGCGCGGGCATGATCTCTTTCGAAAGCGTGATGGCGCGCATTGCGGACTTTTTCACGACGATATCCGCCACGGGTTCGCCGCAGACGAGCCGTTCGTTTTGCAGAGTATATATGACGCCCAGTCTGTCGAACGCCGTCAGGATACCCGTGCGCGTGGGATTGACGCCGACGCGGGGACAGACGATCTCCCCTTTCAGCGCGCCCAGCGCCAGAAAATACGCGGCGCTGGAAATATCCGCGGGAACGTCCACGTCCACGCAATGCAAACGGCTCTTTCGGATGCGTACGGCGTTTTGATGAACGAAAATATCCGCTCCCATCGCGGACAGCAGGCGTTCGCTGTGATCGCGCGACTTTTCGGGTTCGCGGACGATCGTTTCTCCCGACGCGCCCAGCCCCGCAAGCAAAATCGCGCTCTTGACCTGCGCGCTGGCGACTCCGGTTTCCACAATGCAGCCGTGCAGGGGCGCAGGTTCGACAATCAGAGGCGCGGTACCGTCCGTCGTGCGGACGTTTGCCCCCAACAGCGCGAGCGGCTCGGCAACGCGGCGCATGGGACGCGTGGACAGCGACGCATCGCCCGTAAGCGTGGCGCGCACGCCCTTGCCCGCGATCAAGCCGCATAAGAGGCGCATAGTCGTGCCGCTGTTGCCGCAATCGCACAGCGCGTTATTTTTAAATTCGGGCGAGCCTTCGACGGTAATGGTTTCGCCCTCCCGCTCGATCTTCGCGCCGAGCGCCTTCATGCACGAAACCGTGGAAAGGCAATCCTCTCCGACGAGCGCGCGCGTGATCTTCGCTTTCCCCTCCGCCGCGGCGTTGAACATGACCGCGCGGTGGGTGATGGATTTATCTCCGGGGATTTCCGCGATCCCCGAGATCTTTTCGGCGGGCTCTATGTTCATAGCAAGCCCCCTTCGATTTTCTTTAAGTATTCCGCATACGTCGGAAGCGGCAGCGATATTTCCGCATATTCGCCCCGCGCTTTGGGTACGACGAGGGATATTTTTTCCTGTCCGGAATTCTTTTTATCCAAAAGCGCGTTTTCCGCCGCGCTCCCGATATCGGGAAAACGCGGCATCTTCGGCAATGCGCGGGAAACGATCTTTAAGATCCGTTCCGCGTATTCCCGTTTACAGACGCCTTCCGCCAGCGCGATCTTGGTTTCGAACGCCGTGCCGACGAGCACGTATTCGCCGTGCGAGCGGCGGCCGTAATCGAGTTCAAGCGCGTGCGCCGTGGTATGCCCCAAATTCAGGCATTGTCTGAGCCCCGCGGTTTCCCGTTCGTCCCTCTCCACGACGCCCGCCTTAAAACGGACGCACAGCGGAACGAGTTTTTCCAGAAAGCGCAGCCCGAAATCTGTCGCGCCTTGCAAAATATCAAAAATTTCCGCATCGAGCGCGGCGGTCTTTACGATCTCGCCCAACCCGCAGCGTATCTCGCGTTTGGGCAGCGTCGTCAGAAACCGCGGATCGCAGAGGACCTGTTCGGGCTGGTAAAAACTCCCGACGATATTTTTATATCCCCTGTAATCAATGGCGGTCTTGCCGCCTACGGAACTGTCCACCTGCGCCAAAAGCGTCGTAGGGATCTGTACGAGGCGGGTGCCGCGCATATAGAGGGAAGCGGCAAAGCCGCCCACGTCACCGACCACGCCGCCGCCGAACGCGACGAGCACGGTTTTTCTATGGCAACGGGCGCGGACCATTTCGTCTAAAATGGAAAAGAGCGTTTTATGGTTTTTGTTTTTCTCGCCCGCGGGCACGACGCATACGTGCGCATTGCCGAAATATTTTTCAATGAGATCCGCATACAGCCGCGCCACGTTGGAGTCTGTCACAACGAATAATTCTTTGCCGGCAAGCGTCTCTTCATAGCCCTGTTCGAATGCGCCCTCGCCGCAATATACGATGCCGGGGCGCGATTTCGTGTGAATTCGTATCTTCTGCATACTCTTCCCTCTTACGGCAAGCGCGCGTAACGCTCCTGCACTTCGCGCATATGATCGCCGCCCAACCGTTCGGATATCTTCTGCGCGAGCGCGAAACATACGACGCTCTCCGCAATGACTTCCAACGCGCAGATCGCCGCAACGTCGCTTCGTTCGGTCGCCGCGCGGCACGCCTGTTTGCTTTCAAAATCCACGGTATTCAGCCCGCGCATGAGCGTGGGAATGGGTTTCATCGCGGCGCGCAAAATGATCTCTTCCCCGTTGGACATACCGCCCTCGATCCCGCCCGCACGGTTGGTCGCGCGCGAAAATTTTCCGTCTTTCCAGAAAATTTCGTCGTGCACTTTGGAACCGGGCAGACGGGCGCATTCGAATCCCATGCCCACTTCCACGCCCTTGATCGCCTGTATGCTCATCAATGCGCCGCACAAGTGCGCGTCCAGTTTATCTGCGTAAGTCATGCAACTGCCGAACCCGCTCTTGACGCCGCGCACGCGAATTTCCACAATGCCGCCCGCGGTGTCTTTCGCCTCTTTTATCTCGTCGATGCGCGTTTTGGCGCGTTCACATAGTACTTTGTCAGGCATAAACAGTTCGTTTTCATGGATTTTTTTCAGATCCTCGAACGCATAATGCTTTTCATCGCACACCGATTCCACGCTCTTGACGTAGCCGCGCACTTCAATGCCGAGCGCGCGCAGGTACATTCTCGCGACGCTCCCCGCCGCAACGCGTACGGCAGTTTCCCGCGCCGAGGCGCGTTCTAAAATATTACGCGCGTCGGTATGGTCGTACTTCAAAAGCCCCGAAAGGTCGGCGTGGCCCGGGCGTACCTGCGTGAGTCTGCGCTTTGTCACGTCGGCACCGTAAGGCGACATATACTCTTCCCAGTTGCGGTAATCCTTGTTTTCCACCATCAGGCAGACGGGGCTGCCCAACGTACGGCGATCGCGCACGCCCGACAGGATCTCCGCTTTGTCCGTTTCGATCTTCTGGCGCGCGCCCCTGCCGTAGCCGCTCTGCCGAAGGGCGAGCCAGGCGTTGATCTCTTCCGCATCGATTTCGAGATTGGAAGGCAGTCCTTCGAGAATGGCGACGAGCGCGCGCCCGTGCGATTCTCCGCTTGTTGTCAGTTTGATCATCTATATATACTCCGAAAAAGATTTTTTACGGTAAATTTCCAATTTGAAAGATTTTTGCAGATGCGGCGACAGTTTCCCCTCTTCGCCGACGCGGAGGACGATGTTGCCCGCCTCGTCCGTCCGATAGATCTCGCATGTCTGATCGGCTGACTTTAACCGTTCGATCACTGACGGCGACGGGTGTCCGTACAGATTTCCCGCACCGACACCGATGAGCGCAAAGCGCGGCGAAACGAGTCGGGCAAACTCTGCCGACGTGGAAGATGCGCTGCCGTGGTGCGATACTTTCAAGACGTCTATATCCGCAATATCCGGGCGCAGTTCGATGCTGCGCCCGCCGACCTGCACGGTCCTGGCGAACAATTCGTCTCCGAAAATGCCGTAATCCCTGACAAGCCCGTTTTCCACGTTTTCGCCGATATCGCCCGTAAACAGAAAGCGTACGCCCGCGTATTCGAGATAAACGACTGCGGACGCGTCGTTGGCAGCGCTGTCGGAATTCTCGTTCACAAGCGCGCGATAGGCGCTGTTTTCCGATTCGTACGGCAGCGGCAATAAGATCATGGCATAATAGAAACATTCTACATCTTCCGAAACGATGGCGGAAAAGGTCTGCGAGATATGCACTGCCGTACCCTTGCGGGCGGCTTTTCTGACCGCTGACGTAAACGCGGCGTAAGATGCGTTGATCGTTTCATCGGGGCAATAAGGCATATAAATATGTTTCGCGCCGAACAGTTCCAAAACGTCGCTTAGGCCGCCGCAGTGGTCGGAATCGGGATGCGTGAGCAGCAGGTAATCGAGCGTATCGATTTTGAGCGCGCGGAGATAGCGCAAAAGCGCGTCGCTCTCTTCTCCGCCTCCGTCGATAAGCAATGTTTTCCCGTCGGGAAATTCGATCAAGGCGGCGTCGCCCTGCCCCACGTCGATAAAGTGAAGGGCAAGTTCGCGCTCGGCGCGCGCCTCGACTTCGGGAAGTGAAAATAAAACGGAGAGATAACGCAGAGGAAATACAAAGGCGTTGACGAGCGCGAGTACGAGTACCATGACAGCGACCGCGCCCGCAACGGCGATTGCGGCGATGAGCTTTTTACGCTTTTTTTCTTTTGTTTTCTCTCCTTTCATACGCTATCTCGCCTTCGCCGCTTTCGCGTTTTTCAAAAGGGAGCGCACCTCTTCCATGCGTGAGCGCGCGCATTCGTAGCCCAGATCGTACATATTATCCTTGCGCAGAATATCCGTGGCGGCATAGCCTTCCAGCGCGGGCGTTAAAAGAATATCGCAGGCCGCGAAACCTTTTTGCCGGACGGGCACGATCTGCCCGCCCGCGGTCATAAAACGCGACGGCTTGTCCTCGGAATATTCCGAAAGCCCTACGCCGACGACGATATCCGCGCCCATCTCCCTTACGACGTCGCCGGGCACAGCGTTGAAAAACGCGCCGTCCGCCAGCGGCGTGCCGTCGATCTCCACCGCGCGGAAAAAGGGAGGCATGGCGCTCGACGCCATCAGCGAATCGACGAGGTTCCCGCCGCGAAGAACGACTTCCGCACCTTGGGAAACGTCGGTCGCGACCGCCGCGAACGGAAGTTTCAACTCGTCGAACGCTTCCGTGCCCAGCGAATCGGACAAGAGCCGCCGAACGGGTGCAAAACTGCCGCCGACCAAAAGGGAAACGGCAAGGTTTTTATAATCCAGTCTTTTCACGAGTTCCATGGTATCCGTGGAGGAATACCCCCGCGCATACATGGCACCCACGATACTGCCGATGGAAGTGCCCGCCACGACGTCGAAAGAGATCCCCTCTTCTTCGAACGCGCGCAAAACTCCCAGATGCGCCATACCTTTCGCCCCGCCGCTTCCCAGCGCGAGGCCGATTTTTTTCTTCTTTTTCGTAAACATCATGCTGTCTTTATCGTCCCATGGCGAGCGCCGCCGCGCCGTAGATCCCCGCGTCGTTGCCCAGTTTTGCGCGGGCGATGACGAGCGGAATGGTCTCGCCGTCCACATAAATGCGTTCGCCCACCCATCTTCTCAGCGGCTGTAAAAGATATTCGCCCTCGTTGCAGATCCCGCCGCCGATAATGACCGCCTGCGGACGCAGCAAATTTACCAGATTCGCGATGCCCTCGCCCAGATAGGAAATATAATTTTTGACGACTTTCGCGCCTGCGGGATCGTCCGCTTTCGCGGCGGAAAAGGCGGTGCGTCCGTCCACTTTATCGGGATCGCCGTCCACGAGTTCCCACATGACGCTGTCTTTGTGCTCAAACATGGCTTTTTTCGTATCGCGGATGAGCGCGGTAGCCGAGGCGTACTGTTCGAAACATCCGCGCCTGCCGCAGGGACACGGCACGCCGCCCGCCTCGATGACCATATGTCCGGCCTCTGCGCCGCCGCAGTTTTCCATGAGTTTGCCGCCCGAAATAATGCCCGAGCCCACGCCCGTGCCGAGGGTGAGGAACACACTGTCTGTATATTTTTTGGACGCGCCGAACTTCGCTTCGCCCAACGCCGCCGCGTTGGCGTCGTTTACAAGACGGACGGGAGCGCTCAGGCGTTGGGCGAGATCCCTGCCGATCGGTTTATCCGTCCAGCCGTAATTGCTCCAACGGATCACTACCCCGCCGTTCCCGTCTATCACGCCCGGAGAGGCGAGCCCTACGCCCTTTAAACGTTCCAAAGAGGCGCCCGCCGCAGCGAGCGTCTCTTTGGCTAATTGATACAATTTCGTAACGACCGTCACATATCCGTCGTCCTTGGAAGTCGCGGCCGTACATTTATAAAGGCATTGCCCCTTTTGATCGAACAGCCCCGCCTTGGCGCTCATGCCGCCCAGATCGAACCCCATGTACCAGTCAGTCATAACAAATCCCTCGAATCGGTTTTATTCCTGCGCGGCGAAACGCAGCAGGAATTCCTGATCGTCGTCCGTTTCCGCGAGCGTACGGTAAAACTCCGCGAGCGCACCGTCGTCAACGAGCGATTTTTTAACGCGCGCCATACAGTCCAACTCCGCTTCCGAAAGCAACGCGTCATCGTTATACGAGCGCGATCTTGCGAAATCGACGGGCGGAAATATCCTCTTTTCCCGAAGGGAGAGCGAAAGGCGCAGTTCCTTATTCGCGGCGCTTTTCAGTTCCTTATAAATATTCTGTATGCGGGCATCCTCTTCGTCCGTACGCATGGAGGCGACAATCGTCAGAGAACCGTTTTCCTCGAAATTGCGCGCAAGCGCATAAAAACGCTTGGCTTCCACGGAAGAAAACCACCGCTCGCCGTTTTCGTTGGTACGCGCACGCTCGGAGAAAGCGTTCACGAGGTCGGTCATGCCGTCCACGAATAAAATGACGTCGCGGCCGTATTCAGACTGGCGCTTGGCGTGCTCGAAAGCGAGCGTCGCAACCTGCATCTGTACCCTTTCCGGCATATCGAATGCCGTAAACAAAAGTTCTCCGTGACGGACGATCTTGCGGAACGCCGTCACTTCTTCGGGCCGCGCGGCGAGCAGCAGCACGATGACGTCGAGATTCGCGTCGCCTTGCGTGAGCGAAGATACCATCTGTTTTATGAGATAACTCTTGCCCGACGAAGCGGGACCCGATATAAGGACGCGCTGCCCCTTGCCGAGCGGGCTTAAAATATCCAGAGCGCGAAGCGACGGCTCTTTTTTGCCTAAACGGACGATCTCGTTCGCAAAACAGGGCGTAAATTCCTCGAACCGCCGACGGGAACGCACTTCCTCGGGCAAAAGCGAATTGACGCTTTCCACCTGCGCGAGTTCGCCGCCGTCCGCATTGTCCCGCAGATATCCGCTCACTTTATCGCCGCGGCGAAGATCGTGCAGCGCGACGAGGTTTTTGGGGACGCTGATGTCCGAAAAAATAGAGCCCTTGCGATTGTAGACGAGACAGAATTTACCCGACGCGGGATCGCTGTCGAGATAGCCCGACGCGAGATCGGAACCGTAGCCGAAACGCAAGGTATGGCCGCTGTCGCTCACGTGGATCCTTTCGTCCGAATCGGATTCGCGGTACGTTTCCTTTTCGCGGATCTGGTCGGTGAGAGAGCGGATGTCTTCCAGCCATTTTTTATCGACCAACAGCGATTTCGTGGGCGCGCCCTTATTGCTTCTGGGCGAGGGTTCTTTCAGTCCCGCGCAGATGTTGACGATATAATCGATGTTTTCGTTTTTCGTCTTTGTGGTCGGGGAAGGCACGCCGATCTCGCGCGCGATGTTCCGCTCCTCATAGACGGAAAAGTTTTTCAGATAATCGTACAGTTTCGCATATTTTTCCAACGGATTCTTACTCATAGCCATTGCCCCTCTATCACGATATACCGGTTCCTGCGGATTTCGTCTTGTCCGCGCGGGACAAATTCCGACTCACTGCAAGAATGTCCCAAATAGTACAACTTCATACCTCTTTCTCCCGATGGTTATTTATTGAAATACGGGAGGACCGCGAAACGCATCGAATGTGCCGAACTTCCCCCTCCGATCCCAAGGGTGTATTCGACATTAATTTCGGCATGCGAGGGCGAACAATTTATTTGCATACTGTCCGTTCGAACAGCCGCATGAATATTTCCGTAGGGCGTCTCGATGAAACACTCTGTCGGTTCGCCGACGCAAAAGCGCAACTCATAGGAAACCTCTCCCTTTCGCACGATTCTCAAATCATTGCCCGTAAGCAATTCGAAAGAGGCGCCATCCGCTGTGAAATATAGGCGGCTACCCGATTTACGAAACTCGTATCCGCCTTTTCCGTCCAGCGTTTCTCCGCCGCCGTCCGATCGCGTCTCCAGCATAACGCGCACTCTCTTCATTCTGTTATCATTCATCCTTGTTTTTACCGTGCAAAATCCGGTATCCCGAATTTCAATTTATTCCATTATAACACATAAAACTACATTTGTAAATATTTTAACGATTTTTTACATTTGTGTCGGATAAAAAGACTTTATAGCCTTTTCTGTCTATCTAATTCCTCTTTTTTTAATCTTCCCGCCCGAAGGAGCGCTTCCAGTGCCTTATCGTCCCCCGCCGAGAGAGCGCGCTCGTACTCTCCCAATTCGGAAATGAGCAGGCGCAGTTCGTAAAGTATTTTTTCGCGGTTGGCGGAAAACAGATCCGTCCACAGTTTTTCGTCCACGCCCGCGATGCGCGTCATGTCCTGAAAGGAACCGCCCGTATAGCCGCGGTAGCCATCCGCCGTCGGGCTCTTGACGTACGCGTTGCTCACGATATGCGCGAGTTGCGAGGTGTAGGCGATCTTCGCGTCGTGATAATCGCTGTCGCAGCGGATGACGCGGCCGAATCCCATAGAAACGCTGAGCGCGGCGATCGTTTCCGCAGCGGCCGGATCCGTCCGATCGTTTTCGACGAGGATCATGCTCGCGCCGCGAAAAAGCGAGGCGTCCGCATTGCGGATGCCAGATACTTCTTTTCCCGCCATCGGGTGACAGCCTACGTATCTGTAATCGCGCGGTTTATCTGAAACGGCGCGCTCGATCGCGCCTTTCACGCCGCATACGTCCGCGACGACGGCACCTTTTTTGAAGGAATTTTCCGTAAGAAAACGCACGGCCGCCTTGGGCGGGAGCGCAACGAATACGACGTCATACTCCATAAAATCGCGCGCGGCGCGCGCGATCATATTTTCCTGCAAGGCATAGGAAAGCACGTCTTCCCTGTCGAACCCGTCCGATTGTATGCCCGCGGTTTTGAGGGCGAGCGTCATCGAACCGCCGATGAGCCCCAATCCCGCTATCATGATATTCATGCGACACCTCTTTTACGAAAAAAGGGGTTTGCCGCACGACAAAACCCCTCCACATTGATTTACATTATTATATAACAGCCACCCCGTTTCTGTCAAGAGAATTTATTGAATTCGGAAAGCGAAGGCGCGCTTTTCACTCGACTTTTATTTTACTTTGTGCTAAAATATTGAAGAATAAGAACATTTTGGAGAGGTTAGAACGACATGGTTCAGTCCAGAACACATAACTGCAACGAGTTGAACGAGAAAAACGCGGGCGAACGCGTGCGCATCGTCGGTTGGATGCAAAATCTGCGCGAAGTAAGCAACAGTCTCGCGTTTCTCGTACTGCGGGATTTTTACGGAATTACCCAGGTGGTCGTCGAGGACGCCGAAACCTTGCAGAAGGTGCGCGCAGTCAAGAGAGAGAGCACGCTCGCGGTCGAAGGCACGGTGCGCCTGCGCAGCAGCGTCAATCCCAACATCCCCACGGGCAAGATCGAAGTCGTGCCCGACAGCGTGGAAGTGCTCGGGCTTTGCACGGAAAATCTTCCATTCGAGATCGAAAAGTCGCTGGAGGTTTCCGAGGACATGCGGCTTTCCTACCGCTTTTTAGATCTGCGCAATCCCAAAGTCAAAAATAAAATCATCATGCGCTCGAAGATCGTGGCGGCGCTCAGAGCGGCCATGACCGAGCAGGGCTTTATCGAGATCACAACACCCATTCTGACCTGCTCTTCGCCCGAAGGCGCGCGCGATTATCTCGTGCCCAGCCGTATCTATCCGGGGAAATTTTACGCGCTGCCGCAGGCGCCCCAGCAGTTCAAACAACTTTTGATGGCTTCGGGCTTCGACCGCTATTTCCAGATCGCGCCCTGTTTCCGCGACGAGGACGCGCGCGCAGACCGTTCCCCCGGCGAATTCTATCAACTGGATATGGAAATGGCGTTTGCGACGCAGGAGGACATTTTCGCGGTTCTGGAAGAAGTATTGCCCCCCATCTTTTCGAAATTCGGAAAGTATCCCGCCGCAAAAGGCCCTTTCCGTCGGATATCCTACCGCGAGGCGCTGGAAAAGTACGGTTCGGACAAACCCGATCTGCGCATCAAAGCGGTGTTAGAGGATCTGACGGATTTCAACGACGTCGGGTTTGCCCCCTTCGAAGGAAAGACGATCAAAGCGATCGTCGTGCCCGTATTCGATAAAACGAGAAAGTTCATCGACACTCTCGCCGCGGATTTCGAAAAAAACACAGGAAGCAAAATGTTCTGGTGCAAACTGGACAACGGCGAACTGACGGGCGGCGTCGCGAAATTTCTGGCGCCCCGCAAGGACGAATTCATCGAAAAACTGCATCTCGCGAATGGCAGCGCCGTTTTTATGGTAGCGGAGAACGGCAATGCCGTCTATAAACCCGCGGGCGTAATGCGCAATATGCTGGGCAACGCGATCGAGTCTTTATCGGAAAAAAACAAGTACGAGTTCTGTTGGATCGTGGACTTCCCCATGTACGAGATCGGCGAAGAGAGCGGACAGTTGGAATTCTGCCACAACCCCTTCTCCATGCCCCAGGGCGGCATGGAAGCGCTGGAAAAGCAGAACCCGCTGGAAATCCTCGCATACCAATACGATCTCGTATGCAACGGCATAGAACTTTCTTCGGGCGCGGTGCGTAACCACTCCCCCGAGATCATGCTCAAAGCGTTCGACATGGTGGGCCTCACGAAAGAGGACGTCATCGCCAAATTCCCCGCGCTGTATCACGCATTCTCGTTCGGCGCGCCCCCGCACGCGGGAATCGCCCCGGGCGTCGACCGCATGGTGATGATCTTGCTGGACGAACCCAATATCCGCGAGATCATACCCTTCCCCATGAATAAAAACGCAAAAGATTTGATGATGAACGCGCCCGCCGAAGTTTCGGAAAAACAGTTGGACGACGTGCATATCCGGATCAAACAAGAAAAGCAAGCGTAACGCTTGCTTTTTTAATACAGATCGAAATGCAAACCCGTAACCGCAAAGTAAGTTACGTTGAACGCGAAGTCGCAGACGACGAGCACCGCGAGCACGATGGCGGCCACGGCGCGCGCTTTCGGAGAAAGTTTACGTTCCAGAAATTGCAGGAACGGCCAGAGCGTGCACATACCTACGGTGATCAGCACGCCCCATAAAAGCGAAAAATCCAGACATATGATGTCCATGAACGTATGGTCGAAATTTTTATAACTCCAGAGCGGTATACCTAGCCCTTTCATAAAAATCAACCCCACGATCAGTTCTAATAAAGTGGAAAGAACCGTGACCGCGACAAAATAGACCGCCACCGACAGCGCGGCTGCGCCGATCCTGCGGACGAGGGAGGGCGTTTCTCCCCTGCATTTTTGATACAGTTTCCCCATATTCCCCGCAAAAGGCGTGCCGAGCGCAAACCAGATCACCACGACGATAGAGCCGTAGAGATAGCAGAACGGGAGCGTGAGCATACCCCGATCCTGCGGTTCCCACAAGATCACAAAACTCATCGTTTCGAACAGCCAGCCGAAAAACGCCACCGCCGAAGCGAGCAGAAAATAGCGGCTTATAAATTGGAGTGCGGGACTTTCGAGCCTGCCCGCGGGGTCAGAGCGATTTACCATTTGATTTAGTATAGCATAAAAATTATTGCGCGTCAATAACTAATTTATACGCAAATATGATATGCGGAATTGTTCTTCGCGGTCTTTGGTCAATCTTCGGGGTGAAGATAGCGGAATTTCGAATGCAGTTCCACCTGCGCCGTACCAAATCACTTTACCGTTCTTGCGGGCGTCCAGACGGGCAAACCCGCTGGGAATCGTGCGCAGCAGATTTTCACGCTCGATGTCTTTTTTCGCCAATTTGTATTCGGTACTGTACATATCGTGTTGTATTCCCATTCGTAAAACTTATCTTCCGTTAAAAACCGATTGGCAAAAAGGGCAGGGAGAATCTCTGCCCTGTATCACCTCATAGCATTTTCGCCCGATCACGTCATCTTTTTCTTTTCCCAAAAAACAGCCTTTCAGTCGGGCTGATTTACGGGCGCCGATTTATGCCCGTCCCAACACGATCATTTTTGCAGCGTACGTGCCTTCGCAAGAAATTATATTTTAGTTTCCATCCAAATATTGACAAAACCAAAATAGTATGATATAATCTTAATTAAGAATAAATATTATTAAGGATTAAATCGTGATAAATATGATTCACGCGGAAATTCCCCCTTTCCGTAAATATAAAAATACAGGAGAAAATTCATGAAAAGTTTTACGACAATACAACTGCAATACGCGCACAGATTCTATGGCTTTAAAGGCGAAGCACAGTATTTGCACGGACACACGGGCATTTTGACGATCGAGGTTGCGGATACGATCGAAAACGGAGTGAACATGGTGTTCCCTTGCAACGAGATCTATAAAACCGCTTGGGAAGTTCTGCAAAACTTCGATCACGCTCTCATTTTGAGAGAAGACGATCCTCTGCTTCCCGCCGTTCTCAAAGTTTACGACGAGCAAGGTATCCGCGGCGGCGCGCCGACCAACAAGCAAAAAGGCCCTGCGTTCAAGACCGCGCTTGCCACGGCGTATCCCGATTGCCGGCTGGTCGTCACAAAAGAAACCATGACCGTCGAGGGCATGATCAAAATGGTTTACGAACTGTTAAAAGATAAACTCAACATCGCGAAAATCACCTTTACCAGCGGCGTAAACGGCGCTTCCGAAGAGTTTACCCCCGATAAAAGTATAGACCGCTGCCCTCTTTGCGGAATTGCCCTGAACGAAAACGGCGTTTGCCCCAAATGCGGCTATAAAAAAAGATAATGAAAAGAATACCCATCCGCCTCAGGGGAATACGGATGGTTGTTTTATTTTAACCGTGAATCGAATAATTATAAAAAGCGGGAACTTGATTGCAAGTTCCCGCTTTTTAACTTTATCCGGCTGCGTTTCAAATTCGTCTTATTCCAATTCAAAGGCTCCGGTGTAGAGTTGATAATACTGACCTTTTTTCGAAAGCAATTCTTCGTGCGAGCCTTCCTCGACGACCTTACCGCCATCGAGTACAATGATCTTATCGCTGGAACAGATTGTCGAAAGGCGGTGTGCGATGACAAATACCGTTCTTCCTTCCATCAGCCTGTCCGTCCCCGCCTGTACGATCTTTTCCGTGCGCGTGTCGATGGACGACGTCGCCTCGTCGAGTATCAGAACGGGCGTATCGGCGACCGCCGCGCGCGCAATGGATATCAGTTGCCGTTGTCCCTGCGACAGGTTCGCGCCGTCCGACGACAACATCGTTTTAAATCCGTCGGGCAATTTCATGATAAAATCGTAGGCGTTCGCCGTCTTGGCCGCCGCGTAAATTTCTTCGTCCGTCGCGTCAAGTCGGCCGTATCGTATGTTCTCCATCACCGTGCCCGTAAACAGGTTGGTATCCTGCAGTACGACGGTCAGCGATCTGCGCAAATCCGCTTTTCCGATCTTATTGATATTGATGCCGTCATACCGTATTTTGCCGTCCGCTATATCGTAAAATCGGTTGATAAGATTCGTAATCGTAGTTTTCCCTGCGCCCGTCGCACCGACAAACGCAATTTTCTCGCCTGCTTTCGCCGTGATGCAGACGTCCCGCAGTACCGTATGCGATTCGTCATACCGAAAATCAACGTGATCGAGCACTATATTGCCTTTGAGTTCCGTCAGCGTAACGGTACCGTCGCCGTGCGGATGTTTCCATGCCCACATTCCCGTCTTTTCTCGGCATTCTTCGAGCGCGCCGTCTGCGGAAAATTTGGCATTCACGAGCGTTACGTATCCCTCGTCGGTTTCCGGCGTTTCATCGATCAGCGTAAATACGCGACCCGCACCCGCAAACGCCATTGCGCACATGGAAGTCTGCTGTGATACCTGCGCCACGGACTGTCCGAACTGCCGCGACATGGAAAGAAAAGACACTACGACCGCCGCCGACATCGCCGACATACCCGTCAAGGTAAGGTTCTTCGCACCCGGTATCAGCAATATCACGCCTCCGAGGATCGCCAGAAGCACATACATATAATTCCCGATCCCGCTCAGCGCGGGCATGACGATGTTTCCGTATTCGTTCGCCCTGCCCGAATCCTCTTTCACCCTGCCGTTCAGCCGTTTGAAATCCGCGATCGTTTCCCTCTCGTGCGTAAATACCTTTACGACTTTTTCACCGTTCATGATCTCTTCGATAAAACCTTCGAGTTTCGCCGTACTCTGCTGCTGTCCGACGAAACTTTCCGCCGATTTTCCGCCGATCTTTTTGATGACCAAGAGCATTGCCGCCGCGCAAAAATATACCGCGAACGTCAGCCACACCGAAATACAGAGCATTGCGATCGTAAGTATGAACAGCGTAAAAGCAGTGTTAATGATCTGCACCATACTCTGCGAGATAAACTGCCTTATCGCGTCGATATCGTTTGTATAGTGGGACATAATGTCGCCGTGCTTGTTTCGGTCGAAATACGAAATCGGAAGCGTTTCCATTCGGGCGAACATATCCTTCCGCAATCTGTTGAGCGTTCGCTGCCCCACTTTCGCCATGATCCGCGCGTATATCCAGGAGGCTGAAACACCGACGCCGTACACGACGACCATTGCTGCGATCAGCGCGTTCAGTACGGACGAAACCGAAGAAAAACCATCTGATATCGCGGGCGTAATCACGTTTTCGATGATAAGAAAAAGAAATACTCCCGATGCGGACGACGCAACCGCGGCAAAAAACAAGCAGACGATGACGAGCGGCATTTCCCGTTTATTGTGCCCGAATATGTACGCGATCAGTCTCTTCATTTCCGAATTCGATTTTTTACGCATTGCCGCCGCCTCCCGTTCCGTTCTGCGTTTCGTATATTTCCCGATAGATCGCATTGCTTTTCATAAGTTCTGCATGCGTACCGACGCCGTCTATCCTTCCCTTTTCGAGTACGAGTATCTTATCCGCTTCCTGTATGGACGAGATCCTCTGCGCGATAATGATTTTGGTCGTTTCGGGAAGATAGTTTTTCAGTCCCCTGCGTATCAGCGCCTCCGTCTTCGTATCGACCGCACTGGTCGAGTCGTCCAGGATCAGAACTTTCGGTTTCCGCAGCAGAGCGCGCGCAATGCACAGACGCTGTTTCTGTCCGCCCGAAAGATTAACGCCGCCTTCTTCGAGATAAGTGTCGTACCCTTCGGGAAAAGATCGGATATATCCGTCCGCCTGCGCGATCTCGCAGGCCCTTTGCATCTCTTGCTCCGAAGCCGCCGCGTCGCCCCATTGCAGGTTCTCCCTGATCGTGCCCGAAAACAACACATTTTTCTGCAACACCACCGCCACGCTACGGCGCAGGCTTGCGGGATCGTATTCCCTTACGTCGATCCCGCCCACTTTCACGCAGCCAGCGGCTGCGTCGTATAGTCGTGATATGAGATTGACGAGAGAAGTCTTGCCCGAACCCGTACCGCCGATGATGCCCAGCGTTTCCCCCGACCGGATTTGCAGCCCGATATTTTCGAGGATATAGTTTCCCTCGCCCGAATAACCAAAATATACGTTTTCAAAATCGATCGTGCCGTCTTCGATTTCCGTGATCGGTTTTTCGGGCGTTATGATCGCGCTCTCTTCCCGCAAAACTTCCGCGATCCGTTGTGCGGACGCCGCTGACATGGATATGATAACGATGATCATGCTCAGCATCATGAGTGCGGACAGAATATTGATGCCGTAGGATATCAGGGAAGAAAGTTCGCCCGTAGTCAGACTGCCCCAAGGCAGCCGCCCCGCGATGACGTAAGCGCCGAGCACGGAAATAACGATGTAACAGGCGTACATAAATAGGTTTACGGCGGGCGTGTTCCATGCGATAATTTTTTCGCCGCGAACAAAATCGTTGCATACGTCGTCCGCCGCGCGCGCAAATTTAACATTTTCATACTCTTCGCGCACATAGGTCTTGACGACGCGGATGCCCTTTACGTTCTCATGCACCGATGCGTTCAGTCTGTCGTATTTCTTAAATACCCGCGTCATATACGGGAAAGATTTCAATAAAATCAGGACTATGATCCCGCCGAGCACGGGGATACACGCAACGAATATCCATGCCAGCGACGGGCTTACCGCAAACGCCATCACGACCGAAAACACCATCATCAGGGGAACGCGTACCGCAATTCGGATGATCATGCTGAACGCGTTCTGAATATTCGTTATATCCGTAGTCATACGCGTCACCAATCCCGAAGCGGAAAATCTGTCAATGTTGGAAAAGGAATAATTTTGTACTTTTCCGAACATATCTTCACGCAGATTCGCGCAAAATCCCGCAGCCGCCCGCGCGCAGAACTTTCCCGATAATATTCCCGACGCGAGCAATACCCCGGCAAGCGCCGCAAGTATGCCGCCGTACAGCAATAAACTTTTCCACTCCACGCCGCTGCTGTCTATCAGTTTTGCCAAGACGAAGGGCAGTATGCATTCACAGACGACTTCCAAAGTTACGAAACTCATGCTCAGTACCGCGGCTTTTTTATTTTCCCGCAGAGAACGCAGCAAATATTTTACCGTATTCATTTTCTCCTCCTAAATTAGTTTTACGTCAAATAGTTTTATATCAAACAATATGGCCGTTTTTTTCCGCCCCTTTCGGGACGGTAAAATTTATTTTTGCGAAATATTTCTTTTCATCGTTTCAATACAATAAAAAAAGGTTTCCAATTGCTCGTCGGTCAATCCTCTTTTCAATTTCGACTCGAATTCTTCCATATGCACGTCCGCGGTCTTTACGATTTCTCTGCCCAGCGGCGTCAGAGATATCTTATTGAAACGGGCGTCCGCTACCGATTCGCGTTTCAGAAATCCCTTGCTTTCCATCGTCGAAATGACCTTTGAACAAGTCGATTTCGTCGTTTCCAAAACCTCTTCCAGATCGCGCTGGAATACCTCTTTCCCTTCATTTTCTTGTAAAAATTTCAGTATGAATAAATTCGGTGCGGACACGCGGTCTTTCCCCATCTCCTTTTCTTTATTTTCGATATGCCGCGATACCATATTTTGCAGCGACTTGACTTCCGCCCCGATCAATTTTTTCATTTCATCTCCATTCGACGCCAAATTGTTTGATATACAACTATTATACTTCTTTGTCATGCTTCCTGTCAAGTGTTTAAGCAATAAAATTGGGGCAAGGTTTTAAAACGCCTTAAAAACAACAAAAAATCGGTCAAAACAAATGTTTAACCGATTTTTTTTGGAGCGGGAGACGGGAATCGAACCCGCGGGAATCAGCTTGGGAAGCTGACGCCATACCATTAGGCGACTCCCGCATTCAGCGTAATTATTATATAACATTTTTTCATTTTTGGCAATCAAAAAAGCGCCGAAATTTCGGCGCTTTTTATTTTTTTGTTACTGATCGAGATTGCTCAGATCTTTGTAGCGGTTTTTGTATACGGTGACGGAACTGTCTTGGAGAATGGTCGTCACCTCGCTCTGTTTGGTCGTCGCGTAATCGTCGGCGATGACGTTCTTATAAGCATTGTAGAACTGATACGAGAACGTGCCCTCTTTGTTTCGGTCGGCAAAGTTGAAATCCTGATAGGTGTTGCCCTCGCCGAAGACGTACGTCACGTAAATAACGTGCCAGCCGTAATCGGTCGCGACGATGCTGATGGCACCCGCCCCTTCCTGCAAAGCAGTCTGCGCCGCGTATTCGAACTCTTTCACGTAACTGGTGGAATTGCCCTTGCCCGCTACGGAATAGCCGAGATATTTATTGAGGATCGCGGTATCGGTCGTGTAAGCGAACTGCAAAGCGTTCATTGCGGAGAGCGCTTTATAGGCGACGGTGTCCTTCACAAAATAATTGTCTTTGGAAACCTCCGATACGCCGTTCACTTTGCCCTTATAGTAGACGAGTTTTGAATAGTCGATGACCTGATTGCCGTTTTCCGTCTTATAATAATTCTGTTCTTTGTAGAAATCGGCAGTCTTGCTACCCGTCACGCTGCCGGTTTTTCCGAGCACAAAATCCAAATAACCCTGCATTTCAGTGATGAAACCGTCGATGGTAATGGGGTTGGGTTCGAGCGTGTAGGTATCGTCGTCGTTTTTGGTAACTTTTCCGTTGTAAGCGTAGTAAGAATCGTATTTATCGATCTTGCCCGCATTGTCTTCAAAGAAGAGATAATCGGAATTTCCGAAATAATTTTCGCCAGTCGCCTGATAACTGTAATCGGTTGCGCCGTTGAACCAGGAAGCGCGTTGATCGGTCGCCTCCACCTCGGATAAGAGTTGATTTCTGTAATAATAATATTCGGACTGATTGATTACATTGTTGGAAAGTCTGTTATTGTAGTCGGCAAGCGCATCGGACTGTCCCGCGCTGAACGGGAGCAGAGTGTTGTACACGAACCCGAATCCGCTCTGCGGGGAATACAAAATGAACGTGTCGTCGGATACGCTGTCGAGCGCAGTCGTGTAATCGCTCACACTCGTGAAAATAGATTTCTGTCCGTTGACGATTTCGTTATATTTTTTGCCGAGATTTTCTTCCTCGATCGCGCTCGTCATGGAGATCTGCAGCGTATCGCTGAAGTTGTTGATGATCATCTGTTCGAGTTGATTCTTCATTTCGGTGGCGAAGTAAGGAAGTTTTTCAACGTCGGTGATATCGTCCTCTTCGCCGAGCATGTAGTTGTTTTCCAGCGCTTTGATGAATTTATTGTAGGCTTTTTTACGGGTTACGACGGTGGAACCCTCCACTTTCTCATATTCGCCGCACTCGTCCGCGGTGTTGTAGCCCGTATAGATCTGATAGTCGACGTTGCCCGCAGCGTCCTTGGGATAGGAATTCGTTTCTTCCGTATCGGCGCCCGTAGGGATGGCTCTGTCCGTTTCCGAAGAGGAAGAACTGTCGTCTTCGTTTTTGATGATCGCCTTTTCGTAAGAATCGAGCGCGTTGTTCACGCTCTGGCGCAGACCGTACAGCGCATAATTGTAATTGTTATCGGAAATGAGATATCTCAGCGCGTCGTTTTCGCTCTTGTCCGCCGCTTTGAGATAGCCTTCTACACTGATGTCGGAAACGATCTCGATGGTTCCGTCCGTGATGACCGCGCCCTCTTTATCGTCATCGGGAACGCTGTCCGCATCGACGACTACTTTGCCCGCGTTGAGGTAGTACAAAGTCGCGAATTGCAGCATCATTTTACGGCTTGTCAGCGAATTCATCAGCGTTTCGAATACGGCGGCATAGGAGGACGCTTGTCCCGACTGCAACATGCTGTATCCGTAATTGATGAAATAGGAAACGAGATCGAGTTTGGAAACTTCCGCGGTAGTCACGATTTTATCCACGTCCTCGTCGGTGAGGTTGAAATCCTCTCCGAAAAATACGCTTTCAAACGTGTCCTTCAGCGCGGTCTTGTCCTTGCCGATATTCACCTCGGCGACCACTTGCTCCATGTCCTTGCGGTTATCGGTCGTAATGATACGACACCCCGCAAAACAACCCAGCGCAAACGCCGTCACCAAGATTAAAGTTAAAATTTTGATCAGTTTTTTCTTCATAGAATCTACTCCGAATTCCGTTAAATCGCAATATAAACAATTATATATTATTTTGAGATGAAAAGCAATCGTATTTGATGAAAAACTCGTTAAAATTTTGTCATTTACGATATTTTGCGTTTCAAAGCGCCGTGCCCGCGGCGGATTTCAAGAATTTCGTCATGGAAAGCATGAGTTTTTGCGCGTCGCTTTCGGGGCGGAACAGGACCGCGGGATTTTTGGACATATCGAGGCGCACCTTTCCCGCAAACGCGTCCAGCGCGGCGGAAAACTTACCGTCCGCGAGCGTTTGCACCGAGGGCAGGACGATCTCGCCCCCCGCGCTGCTGACGGCGATCTTGCGGATATTCAGTTTCGCCGCGTACGATTTCAGCACGGCTATAATTAAAAGATTAAGCACCTCTTTGGGCAGTTTTCCGTAATTTTCCTCGATGGAAAGGCAGACGCGTTTGTAATCCTCCACGCCGCGGATCTCCGCGATCTGCTTGTAGCAATCCAGCCGCGAGGCGCTCGCCTCGATGTACTTTTCGGGAATATAGGCATCCGCCTTGATATCCAGTTCCGCCACCGTCTGTTCGACGCCCGTCATCTCCTCCTTCAAAAGTTTTGCGTACAACTCATAACCCACTTTATCCATGTGCCCGTGCTGCTCGCGTCCCAGAACGTTGCCCGCGCCGCGGATCTCCAGATCGCGCATGGCGATCTTAAAGCCCGAACCGAGTTCGGTAAATTCCATGATCGCTTTCAGCCGCTCGCCCGCCTTTTCCGTCATGACCTTTTCGGGCTTGAACGTGAAATACGCGTGCGCCAGGAGCGCGCCGCGCCCCACCCTGCCGCGCAACTGATAGAGTTGGGAAATGCCGAGCCTGTCGCTGTCGATGACGATGAGCGTGTTGGCTTTGGGAAGATCGATGCCGTTTTCGATGATGGTCGTGGAAATGAGGATATTGCTCTCCCCTTCGTAAAATTTTAGGATGCCGTTTTCCAAAACCGCCCTGTCCATGCGCCCGTGCGCAACGGTGATCTTGCCTTCGGGCACGATCTCCTTGATTTTGGCGGCAAAGGAAAAGATCGTTTCCACGCGGTTATAGAGAATGAACACCTGCCCGCCGCGGGCGAGTTCCCGAAGGCACGCGTCGCGGATGAGCGTTTCCGTTTCCTCCACCACGTACGTCTGGACGGGCAGCCGCGTCGTGGGCGGCGTTTCGATGGTGGAAATATCGCGGATGCCGGAGAGCGACATATGCAGCGTGCGCGGAATGGGCGTCGCCGTCATGGTCAGGCAGTCCACGTCGTTCTTCATGTTTTTGATCTTTTCTTTATGCTCTACGCCGAACCGTTGTTCCTCGTCGAGAATGAGAATCCCGAGGTCTTTGAATTTTACGTCGTTCGAGAGCAGGCGGTGTGTGCCGATGAGAAGGTCTACCTCCCCGTTTTTGACGCGGGCGAGTACCTTATCCTGCTCGGCGGGGCTTTTGAAACGGTTGAGCACTTCCACGTTCACGCCGAAAGGCGAAAAGCGCCTGACGGCGTTTTCGAAATGCTGTTGGCACAAGATGGTGTTCGGACACATGAGCGCCGCCTGCTTGCCGTTAAGGATACAAAGATACGCCGCGCGGAAAGCGACCTCCGTCTTGCCGTAACCCACGTCACCGCACAGAAGACGGTCCATCACCTTGGGCGAACACATATCCGCCTTGATCTCCTCCGCGGAGGCGAGTTGATCGGGCGTTTCTTCGAACTCGAAAGCGTTTTCGAACTCTTCCATCATCTCGGGATAAGGAGAGAATACGAATCCGTGCTTTTCCGAGCGCTCGGCGTACAACTGTTTCAGATCGAACGCCATCGCTTTGAGCGACGCTTTGACGCGCTGCTTGACGCGCTCGAATTCCGCGCCGCCGATCTTGCTCAAAGACGGGCTGTCCTCGCCCATATATTTGGATAATATGTCCATCTGCTCGACAGGCACGTATAATACGTCCCCCCCGCGGTATTCGAGGGCGATGTATTCCTTTGTGCCGTCCGTCGTTTCGATCTTTTTCGTACCGACGATCTTGCCCACGCCGTGCGTTTCGTGCACGGCGTAATCGCCGATCTCCGGAGAGGTAAACAGATCGTTTCTCTTTCTGCGGATGCGCTTGGATACGGGCGATTTCGTGTACAGATCGCCCGTCCCGATGACGACGAGTTTGTTCTCGTGCAGAATGAGCCCGTGCCCGAGTTCCGATTGCAGCACTGCGACGCCCTTGAACGCGGACAGTTTTTCGGGCAGAACGGAAGCGTCGATATACTCGTCGGACAGCATTTCGCGCATTTTCTGCGCGCGGGAGGAATTGCCGCAATAGAGCATGACGCGGTAACCGTCGGCGCGCCAACTTTTCAGGTCTGTGACGAGGTTGACGAACCCGTTGAGATACCTGCCCACGGGCGAGGAATGAAAGTTATATATTTTCAGCGGCTCGAAAAAGTAACTGCGGGAAGCGAACGTCTGCAACGCGAGCGAGCGCCGCGCGGCAAGTTCCGCCAGAAAATCCTGTTTATCCGCGAGTTGATAGCGCGAAAAAGAAAACGCCTCGCCGCCCAGCATCAGATTTGCCAGCCGCTCCTCGTGCTCCTTGTATATCGCCTCCAACTTATCGTATACGAGTTTGCTCTCGTCATACACAAAGAGAGCGTCGCCGCCCAGAAAATTGAAAAAATCCACGCCGCAGGCGAGCAGAGGCAGGAAAAAAGAGGCGCCCGCGAAGGACGCGCCCGCTTCGAGTTTGGCGCACAGTTCCCCCACGATGGTCTGCGCCCGTTCATACGCGCGCGCGTCGCGGATCCGCGACAATTCGTCGAAAAGAACGTCTTTGATCTCGGAAATTTCCCCTTCGTTTATCGTGACGTCGGTCGCGGCGACGATATCGAGAAATTCGGCCTGCGCGAGCCGTTCGCCCGTGACGAAATTGTAAGGTTTTATCTTTTCCACGCCGTCCCCGAAAAAATCCACGCGGGCGGGATTTTCCGCATTGACGGGAAAAATATCCAGAATATCGCCGCGCAGAGCGAACGTTCCCTTACTCTCCACCGCCGCGGCACGGGTATAACCCATCTTCACGAGTTTTTCGGGCAGGGAAGAAAAATCGACTTCTTCCCCCACGACCAACGCGAGCGATTCGAGGCGGCGGGGAAAGAGTTGCAGCAGGCTCTCGATATCGCATACGACGACGCGCGCGCCGTTTTGGATCTTGTACAGGGCGTTGATGCGCTTGAACAGCGCGTCCTTGGAAACGGCGTCCTTATACAAAAGGACCTCGTCCTTTGCCGTTAACAGCGCGGGCTCTTCGCCCGTAAATCCCGCGATCTGCGCGGCGCAGGAGGCTGCGCTCAGCGCGTTGTCGCTGATATAGACGAGCCGCCCCTCCCACGAAAGCGGCGCTATCAGACACTTGTGGGGAGCGGATACGCCGTACACCGCCGTCGGCGTGCCGAGGCGGAGATCATTTTTCAGTTCGCTGTAAGCAGGACCCAGTTGTTCTGCCGTGAAAAAATTGCGTATCATAAAAACTCCCGTAACCCCAAGCGCCGCGGCACGAGGTACGCGCCGCGGAAAATACGTTTGCAGGGTCTTGTTTTATTTGCCGTTATATTCGCTCATGACCTGCTCGATGCCCTTGCCCGAGGCAAACGCGATGCAGGCCTCCGCCGCGTTCGAGCACGCCTTCGCGAACAGGGGATAATCCTCTTTGCGCACGTTGGACAGAACGTAATTGATGATGGGGATATCGACTTCTTCGTCCCTTATCCCCACGCGCACGCGCGCGAATTCGCCCGTGCCCAACTCGCCGATGATGCTGCGCATACCGTTATGGGTACCGGCGCTGCCGCTCGCGCGGATGCGGATATGCCCTTTCGGAAGATCGTAATCGTCATAGACGACGATGAGGTTTTCCAAAGGTATCTTGTATTTGGAAACGAGTTGTTTGACCGCCCGCCCGCTGGCGTTCATATAGGTGACGGGACGGGCGAGAATGACTTTTTCTCCGCCGATGAACGCCTCCGCCACCGATGCTTCGCATTCCTTTTTTTTGAATTTCACGCCCAGTTTTTCCGCCGCATCTCCCACGGCGAGAAAGCCCATGTTGTGAAAGGTGGTTTCGTACTTGGTCTCGGGATTGCCGAGGCCCACGATTAAATACATATTTTCGTCCTCTTATCCAAAAAAAACCGCCCAAAAGCGGTTTTTCGGAAATTCTATGTCAGTCGTAGATCTTGGACATGGGTTTGTCAAGATATACGTTTTCGATCGCCGCGGCAAAGATATCCGCGACGGAGATCACCTTGAATTTATCCAGCATCTTTTCGGGGGGAAGATCGATGGTGTTTAAAATCGCCAGTTCCTTGATGGGCGAGGCGGCGAGCCGTTCGATGGCGGGACCGCTTAAAACCGCGTGCGTGCAGCAGGCGTACACTTCTTTCGCGCCGTGGTCGGCGAGCGCCTGCGCGCCCTGGCAGATGGTGCCCGCGGTATCGATCATGTCGTCGACCATCAGGCACTTTTTGCCGTCGATGTCGCCGATGATGTTCATGACCTCCATGACGTTCGCCTTGGGACGGCGCTTGTCGATGATCGCCATCGGGCAGTTGAGTTTGGACGCCACGTTTCTCGCGCGCGACACGCTGCCGATATCGGGCGATACGACGACGAAGTTTTCGTCCACGATCTTTTTGGTTTTAAAATAACTGTAAAGGGTGGGCCCTCCCAGCAGATGATCGAGCGGAATATTGAAAAAGCCCTGTATCTGCGCCGCGTGCAGATCCATGGTGAGCACCCTGTCGGCACCCGCGGCGGTGATGAGGTCGGCTACGAGTTTCGCCGTAATGGGATCGCGCGAACGCGCTTTTCTGTCCTGACGCGCATATCCGAAATAAGGGATGACGGCGGTGATACGCCCCGCGCTTGCCCTTCTCGCCGCGTCGATCATGATCAAAAGTTCCATCAGGTTATCGTTGACGGGAGCGGACGTGGACTGGATGATGAACAAATCCCTTCCGCGCACCGTTTCGTCGATGTGCACGCTGATTTCGCCGTCGCTGAACTGGCCTACGTCGATGCCGCCCAGTTCCGTGTTCAACTTTTTGGCGATCGCCTCCGCCAGAGGGCGGTTGGAATTGCCGGCGAAAAGTTTGATCTCGTTGCCGTGAGTTATCATGTGTACCTCCAATAATACAGTCGCTTTGTGTCGCCCGAAACGTTCCGTCGGGCTTGCAATCGGTAAAACAAACGGCATATAAAACGCCGCTACTGCGCCCGACGCGCCGATCGATTTACCTCGAACGGCGAACGGACCTTGCTCTATCTATTGTAGGAAATTTCTCGGGAATAGTCAAACGTTTTGCACGCGCTTTCGCCCGTAAAAAATTTATTGTGCATTTTGTCACTTTTCTTTGGAAGCGCTCCGCATGGTTTTGAAAAACCCGCTCAGGATCGCGGAACATTCCTCTTCCAGGATCCCGCCCTCCGCTTCGAGCGTGTGGTTCAAAAGATTACTCGCCGCAAGTTCCGCCGTCATCGAGCGGCCCTTCTGTTCGTACGCGCCGAAATACAGGTTTCTGATGCGCGCGTTGAGCATGGCGCCCATGCACATGGGACACGGTTCGAGCGTCACGTACAGATCGCAGTCGCACAGCCGCCAACTTTTCAGTTTTCTGCACGCGCGGTCTATGGCGTACATTTCCGCGTGCGAAGTCGCCATCTGCGTCTTCGTGCGGCGGTTATAGCCCGACGCGATGACTTTTCCCTCATATACGATCACGGCGCCCACGGGCACCTCGCCCTGCGAAAGCCCCTTTTTCGCGCGCTTTAACGCCTCGCGCATGAATTTTATCTTTTCGTCCATAACAATTCCTCCGCAAGCGTTGCGGGTACGTATTTATTCTGCGCCGCGATGCGGCCGAGTTGCGACAGTCCCACGGGATGCTCCAACCCGTCCGAACCCACCTCGATGGTGAACGACGGAATATGCAGCGCGCGGATACACCAGTCCTTGTAGCCGCCCGCGCTGCCGGGCGTATATGCGGGCGCGTAGCCCGTCGTGGCGGCGAGTGCCCGCGCAATGCGGAAATCCCGCTCGCAGTCGCCGGGCTCCTGTTCGAAATACCAATAGATCTCTTCGCCTTTGGAATGATAACTGACAGTCGCGTCGGGGCAGACGTTTTGGGTAAAGGCTGCGAGCGCGCGCGTTTCAGGCTCGCTCTCGGGCGAACTCCCCACAAAATTTTCGCGCGCGGGAGAAAACACGTTTTTTATCCCCGCCCCCCACCGCGCGTCGAAATTCACGTTGAGGTCCACGCCGTTCGCATTGGCTTTCCAGAGAGAAAAATCTTCCCCGCCGTTCAGCCCGCGTAAAAATTCCGCGCGGGCGCGATCTTTTACGGAATCCAAGCCGTTCAAAGCCAGCGCCGCGCCGTCGGGATTGGTCACGGGCAGAAAATAAAAGGTGCCGCGCGACGAAAAATTCGAAATATGCGAAAGCGCCAACAGTGAAGTGATCCACTCCCTGGCGTGTATCGCGTATTGCACGATGACGAAGGGCCGCCCCTCCCCGCATTTCATACAGGGAATGTCCCTTCCCAAAACGCTCGTCCCGACGGAAAACTTTTCGCCCGCAAAGGCCCGGTAAAAATCGTAAACTTCATTGAGCGCGTCCATAAAATCATATATACGCGCGACGGGCCCGATGTGTTCCCGAAATCCTATTTATGATACTCGCTGCCCGCGTTGATCATGAACGCGCGGTAGATCTGTTCGCACAGTATGACGCGCATGAGTTGATGCGGAAAGGTCATGTCCGAAAAGGAAAGTTTCCAGTCCGCCGCCGCTTTCACGCGTGCGTCCAGCCCGCAGGACGAGCCGATGACAAAGGTCAGTTCTTTGCCCGCGTCCAGAAGCGTCCGCATTTTTTTGGCGAGCGACAAACTGTCCGCTTTTTCCCCTTCCACGGCGAGCGCGACGACGTAGCCCTTCAATGCCTTTAAAATGCTGTCGCACTCCTTTTGCGGCGTTTCGCGCTCGCATAGTTCCACAACCGAAACCTTTGCAAAGCGCGACATGCGCTTGATATATTCGTTGACGGCGTCCGTATAAAATTTTTCCTTGATCTTTCCGACGCAGACGATATTGACTTTGTTCATTACGCGAAATAACCCGCCAGAACGGTAAACCACATGACGGCGTTGATGATGATGCCCGCAAGAGCAAAAATGACGAGCGGCTTGATCGCCCCCTGCTTTTTGCGGTTCGTCTTACGGTCGACGAAGATCAGATAGCCGAGGGACAAGACGAGCGCGACGCCCGCCAACACGTACAGGACGATCATTGCGGGATCGCTTGCCTTTGCGAGCCAGCCGAAACGGGTATCGAAAATGATGAACGCGTTGTTTGCGAAATGCACGAAAACGGCGGGAAGAATGGAATCCGCGCGGATGGCGAGCAACGTGAAGACCGCGCCGCATACGAACTGATAGACGGTCTGCATGGGGTTCTGGTGAAAGATGGAAAAGAGCAGTCCGCCCAAAAGGCACGCCGCGACCGTTCCGATATCCTTGATCCCCTCCAAGATGATGCCGCGGAAGATCGTTTCCTCCAAGATCGCGGGGAGAATCGCGACCACAAGAAGAACGCCGAAAAGCCCGCCCCCTTCCAGAGAAGGCAGCGAGATCTCGGGCAGCACGCCGCCCATTTTTTCGATGGCGAGCGCAAAGAGATTGTTCATCCAGTTGAGCCCGAACAGCAGCCCGAATCCCAGAACGATCGCGATGATATAATATTTCCAGTGCGTCTTACGGTAGCCGAATTCGCGCGGTTTATTCTTATAGATGCGCGCAAAGGCGAAAATGATCGCGATATATACGATCTGATACAGAAAGTAGGAAAGATATTTGTACCAATCCGCATCGGCAAAGGAAGCCGAATCCACGCCCAAAAGCCGCGCGACGGCGGCGAGGGTAATGGCAAACAGCAGGCTGATAATGACCATGCCGATGATGGTGCCCGAATAAACGAGCCCGCTCACAGCCTTGCGGGGCTGATTCAAAAGCCCGCTTTTCGGCGCTTGATTGTTCGTCTGATTTTCCATAACGCCATTATTATAGCGTAATTTTCGTTTTTAGTAAATAAAAATCTTTTCCTTTTCGAAAATTTTTGCTATAATGAAAGCGAGGTAAATTCATGAGAAAGATACGAACGGAAGAAATCGAACAAGCGGTGTACGAACTGGCGAAAAAGGCGTGTTTGAACCTTACGCCCGACTGCGTGAAGGCGATCGAGAACGCGGCGATCTCCGAAACGGGCGAGAGCGCGAAATTTTCGCTCGACACAATTTTAGAGAACGCGCGCATCGCCGCGCGGGAACATATGCCCGTCTGCCAGGATACGGGCATGAGCGTCATACTTGCCGAGATCGGACAGGATGTCGTCTTCGAAGGCGGATTGTTTACGGACGCGGTGAACCGCGGCGTGCGGCGCGCGTACGAAGATTTTTGTTTCCGCAAGAGCGTTTGCGATCCCCTCACGCGCGTCAACACGGCGGACAATACGCCCGCCGTCGTACATACGGAATTGGTGCGGGGAGATCGGATCGATCTCACCTTTCTTCCCAAAGGGTTCGGCAGCGAAAATATGTCGCGGCTGTATATGCTCACACCCTCGCGCGGCGTCGAAGGGATCGTGGAGAGCATCGTGGAAACCGTACGGCTCGCGGGCAGCAAGCCCTGTCCTCCCGTGTACGTGGGCGTAGGCATCGGCGGCACGTTCGACACGTGCGCCCTGCTCGCCAAAAAAGCGCTCGCGCGAGAGATCGGTTCCGCTCACCCCAGAAAGGACGTTGCGGACATCGAAAAAATGGCGCTTCAAAAAATCAACGCGCTCGGCATCGGCGCGCAGGGGTTCGGCGGCAAAACGACCGCGCTCGGCGTCGCCTGCGAGATCATGCCCACGCATATCGCGGGGCTGCCCGTGGCGGTCAATATTCAGTGCCACTGCGTGCGCTGCGGGCATATAACCCTTTAAAATCAGCGATTTATGCGTAACATAGTACTTTCTATACAGCGAAAAAACAGGTGATCGTATGAAAAAAATATTTCTTCCTTTACAGGACGCGGACATTGAAAATTTAAGGGCGGGCGAGAGCGTTTTACTCTCGGGAACGCTCCTAACGGGGCGCGACTGCGCGCACAAGCGCATTTGCGAGTTTTTGGACGAGGGGAAAGAACTCCCCTTTTCCCTGCGAGGAGAAACCATTTACTACGCGGGCCCTTGTCCCGCGCCCGAGGGAAAGGCGTGCGGCAGTTGCGGCCCCACGACGAGCGCGCGCATGGACACATTCGCGCCGCGCCTTCTCGATCTGGGACTGAAAGGCATGGTCGGAAAAGGCGAACGCAGCGACGAGGTGACCGAGGCGATCGTTCGGAATAAGGCCGTCTATTTCGCAGCCGTCGGGGGCGCGGGCGCGCTGTACGGAAACGCCATCGTGAAGAGCGAGATCGTGGCGTTTCCCGATCTTTTAAGCGAGGCGGTGTACCGCTTCGAGATACGGGATTTTCCCCTCGTGGTCGCGATCGACAGCCGCGGGGAAAGCGTCTATAAAAAATAATGGAAACGGCGGCCGGAATTTCTTCCGACCGCCTTTGAAAATTCGCTTTTTCAGGCGATTTGTATGGTGCAGACGCCCCGCCGAGTCAAACGGAACATCCGTATTTGATTGTCTATACTATACCCCATCCGTATTACAGCCGCATGACGGATTGTGAAAAGAAAGTAAAAGACGCGAAAAAAATCCGCGTCTTTTACTTTTTTAAGATTTATAAGGAAAAATACTGTGTGATCATTTTATAAATTTCAACTCGATGACCAGTTTGCCCTCTTCATACCGCGCGAAAATCGTTCCGCCCATCTTCTCGGTAAGGATCCTCGCAATCGACAGCCCCAGTCCCGTGCCGCCCCGCGCGCTCTCTACGGTAAAAAATCTGTCGAACAGTTTGCCTACCGTCACTTCGTCCAGCCCGTCCGCGGTATTAAAAAAGACGATCGAGCCGTTTTCTTTCAGCGTCACGCCGAAATCGCGCTCGGCGTATTTGACGGCGTTGTTGATAATATTCCCGAAAATGCGCGACAAAACGTCCCTGTTCAACGTGCGCACGACGGGCTTTTCCGCAATATCGATCTGCGGCTCGATGCCGCGCTCGGTAAAGGCGGTGTAAAACTGCGTGAGCGAATCCTCGAGAGCGTCGCCCAGATTGATCGGTTCCGTCTCCGTCGTACCGTTATCTGAAACGATGACGGAATAGGCAAACAGTTCTTCCGTCAGTTTTTTCATCGCCTCCATGCGCCCCTCGACGACCGCAAGGTATTCCCGCTGTTTGTCGTCCAGCCTGCTCTTTTTCAAGAGCCCGATGTAGCCCGCAGCGGAAGTGAGCGGCGTTCTGAGATCGTGCGAAATGTTCGTAACCGATTCTTTCAGTTCGCGGTTGCCGCGAGCGTACTGCCGTTTCAGTTCGTCCATTCTCGCAAGCGAGCGATTGAGCCGCCGCACGAATCGCCTGACGTCCCTGTCGCCCGACTCCAACAAGATCAAAAGGTTCGTGTCGGTATCCAACTTCCGTTCCGCCTGTTCGTTGACGTCTTTGAGCGAATATTTGATTATAAAAATTTTCAGCGACAATGCGATGATCACGATCGCGGCAACGCCGAGCGCGACAGACAGCCAGACCATATGCCCTCACAATCATTTATTTGATATCCGTACGGATCATTTCAGATCCATTTTGCCGAACGTCCAAGCGCCGAGCGAAGCGGAAAGAACGATCCACAGAGCGGACAGCGGCATCAACTGCCACAGGACCGCTTCGCCCGACTGCAACAAGACCGCCTGCCCCGAAGGGAACAGCCGCACGGCGAATTTCGCCGCGTACTGTAAAAACGCGGGCCATTGACAGGGTACGAAGATCGCCCCGTCGGGATCGTTCGGGTCGTGCACATAGTGTCCCGCAAGCCCGCCTAAGATCATCTGTACCATGAACAGCACGACGAGCGTCCCCACGATGCCGACGATGATGCCCGTCATAGAACTGCGGGAGATCATGACGACCGCGGTGAAGATCGAGGCATACGCGCACGTCATCAAAACGCCGGCAAAAAAATCGCCCGCGACCGTCGCGGCGGACGCCCCTCCCCCCCAGCCGAGGATCGCGGTGCCCAAAGTGAAATTGACGAGATGATATCCCGCATAGATCAGCACGCACAGCGCGCAGGCGGTAACGAGATTGCACCAATACAGTTTCGCGCGGCCGCTGCCGACGATGACTTTGTTCCGCATGGCACCCGAAGTAAATTCCGTACCGACAAAAATACTGACGGTGAGCGCGGACAAAATTCCGATCAGGCTCATTCCGCCGCCGAAACCGCTATAGAATATGCCCAATGCGGATACTTCGTATCCCGAAGGACGCAGGGAATATGCCTGATACAGGCAGCCGATCAGCGCGACGGCGGCGTTGACGATAAGACACGCGAAAAAAATCTTGCTTTTCAGAGCGCGGTACAGAGAAGAACGAAAAAGTCTGATCATTTCGCCCCTCCCACCAGATTGATGAAATATCCCTCCAGATCTTCATCGCGTTCGCTCACCTTCAAAAGGTCGATCGAACCTTCCGTCAAAGCGGCGGCAAGGTCGGAAATCTTGACGTTGCAATACAGTTCCGCTTCTGTTTCCGAAAAGATCTTATAATCGTACAGCATCAATTGCCGTTCGAGAACGAGCGGCAGACGGCTCGTCGAACTGACCGTAATATGAATGCTTTTACGGCACGACCGTTCCAGTTCCTCCGCGGATATCTCCTTGATGAGGACGCCCTTTTCGATAAAGCCGTAACAGGTGGCAAGTTTGGAAAGTTCGCTCAAAATGTGGCTGGAAATCAGTATCGTGATGCCGCGCTCGCGGTTCAGACGCAAAAGAAGTTCGCGGATCTCCACGATGCCCTGCGGATCGAGCCCGTTTGTCGGCTCGTCGAGAATGATGAAATCCGGATTGCTCACGAGCGCCATTGCAATGCCCAGCCGCTGGCGCATGCCGAGCGAAAAATTGCGCGCCGTTTTATTGCCGGTATCGCTCAATCCGACGAAGTGTAACACTTCGTCGATCACCTCGTACGAGGTGACGCCCATGACAAGACATTGTTCGTACAGATTCTGCCGCGCAGTCATCCTGGGATACACGGACGGCGTTTCGATGATGGCGCCCGTACGCCTGCGGCTCAGATTGATCTTGCGTTCTTTATCCTCTATGCCGAACAGGCGGTAAGAGCCGCCGCTCTTTTGCACGAGCCCGCACACAAGGCGCATCACCGTGGTTTTGCCCGCGCCGTTGCGGCCGACGAACCCGTAAATTTCGCCCCTCTTCACGTGCATATTCACGCCGCAGACCACGTCGGTCTGTTTATAGCGCTTATACAAATCGTGGGTTTCGAGTACGTATTCCATTTGATCGCTCCTTTTCCCGAAAGATGAGAGCAGTATACTCCCGCCGATTTAAATTTCGCTTAAAATACCTTTAAGAAAGTTTAAAGATGTTCCCCGTCGAACTGAAAGCCTATGCCCCACACCGTGCGGATATAATTTCTGTCGCTCGCCTCTTTGAGTTTGTTGCGCAGGTTGCTGATATGGACGCTGACCGAGGATTCTTCCCCGTCGGGCGTATAGTCGCTGATATAATCGAGGATCGCCGATTTGGAAAAAACTTTTTTGGGGTTGAGCAAAAACATTTTCAGAATGGCAAATTCCGTCTTTGTAAGTTTCAGAGGCTTTCCCTCCACCGTGACCGAATAAGTATCCGTATCCATTACGATGCCCGCGCGGGATACGACACCGTCCGCGTGTGCCTCGCACCTTCTTAGAGCGACGCCTACGCGGGCGAGAAGTTCGTCGTTGTCAAAAGGTTTTGTAATGTAGTCCACCGCACCCGCATTGAGATTTTTCACTTTGCCGCTCACTTCCGTTTTCGCGCTCAGGATCATAACGGGCGCGAGTTCGGAAATATTTTGCAACACCTCTTCCCCGCTCATGCCGGGGAGCATGAGATCGAGGATCACGAGATCGGGTTTACTCTTTTCCAAAAGAAGCAGACCTTCCGTACCCGAATAGGCGCGGATAACCGAATAACCGCTCTCCGTCAAGAGTTCTTCCAAAACGTTACCGATGTAAATATCGTCTTCGATGACTGCTATCGTCTTCATATTTCCTCCGCAAGACAAGCGCCCCGTATCATGTGAACGGGGCGCGTTTTTATTATACAGGCAACGGCAGCGCCCGATCGTTCCGATAGGTAATAAAACGAATGGTATAGCCGTTAGTCTCCAAAGGTTCGCTTTCGGAAACGATACGGAAATTTTCCATCTCGTCGAGATTTTTAAAAAACACTTCCGCGCCGCCGTTTGCCGCGACCTTCGTCACGATCACTTCGCTGCAATAGCCGAGCATCGTCGCGTACATCATCGCGCCGCCGACCACGTACACGTCGTCCGCGGGATACTTTGCGATCTCTTTAAACACCTCGTCCAACGTTTCGAAAACAAGGCAGTCCTCCCTCTTTTCACCGCCCGGCCAGAGCACGATATTCACGCGCTTGGGCAAGGGTTTTGCCCCCGGAAAGGAAAGCAACGTATTGCTTCCCATCACGACGACTTTTTCCCGCGTCGTTTCCCGAAAATGTTTCATATCCGCAGGCAGGGAAAATAAGAGATCGTTGCTCCTGCCGATGCCCCAGTTCTCGTCCACAACTACGATTGCCTTCATGCCAATCCTCCTCTTTTAATCGAATTATGTCACGCATAGTACTACGAAAATGCCGTTTTTTAGATTGCAACGGGTATTTTGATGTCTAAATCGGTATATTGATAGTTTTCCAAGCGAAAACTATTTTTTGTGAATCGATAGAAATCTTTGACCGTTTCGTCGACGATCAGGCGCGGCGCAGGGTACTGCGGATTGCGGATGATCTTTTCCACGATGGGTACGTGCCGATCGTAAATATGTGCGTCCGCGACCACGTGCACCAACTCCCCCGCTTCGAGCCCGGCGGCTCTTGCAAACATCATCAGAAGAACGCTGTACTGCACCACGTTCCAGTTGCTCGCAGCCAGCATGTCCTGGCTGCGCTGGTTCAAAATTCCGTTGAGCGTATTGCCGCTCACGTTGAACGTCATCGAGTAGGCGCAAGGGTACAGATGCATATCTTTGAGATCTTCCACATTGTACATATGCGCGATGATGCGGCGGCTTGCGGGCGTATGTTTCAAGTCGTACAAGACCTTGTCTACCTGGTCGAAAACGCCTTCGCGAAATTCGTATTTTTTCCCCAACTGATAGCCGTACGCCTTACCGATCGAGCCGCTCCCGTCCGCCCAACTGTCCCAGATATGGCTGGACAGATCGTGAATGTTATTGCTTTTTTTCTGCCAGATCCATAAGATCTCGTCGATTGCGGATTTCAGATAGGTGCGGCGAATCGTGAGGATCGGAAACTCCTCCCGCAAGTCGTAGCGGTTGACGATACAGAATTTTTTGATTGTATGCGCGGGCGCGCCGTCCTCCCAGCGGGGGCGCACTTCCCTGTCCGTATCCCACACGCCGTTCTCTAAAATGTCCCTGCAATTCGCAATAAAAATTTCGTCTGCCCTGCTCATAATATCTCCTTTGGTAATATTTTCACCGTTAATTTGGCTCTAAATGGAAATGCCAAAGTACTATTTGACTTCATCGAAAAACAAATTTCATATGTACCTACTTCAAAAATCCAATTACTTGGTTTATAATTAATTTCCCCTTCTGGAGAAATGTAGTGCATTACATCACAATCTATCCTGTTTTCATCTGTTAAATGTTTTATACTACCATCCTCAAATAAGGCAAGCACCATAAAATGTCTGTATTTTGCGTCAAACTCAATTTCTATCGTCTTATGGTTTTCTTGCTCGGTCAGATCACAATAAGCATCTTCTCTTTTATCATACTCATGTTCGACGATCAGCATCGTTATATGTTGCCGATTCGGATACGGATCTTTTTCGCAAGCGGTAAAAAGGAGTGCGCTGAAAAATACGATCGACGCGATCATAACCGATCGCCCCGCTGATAAAATTCTTTTTACTTTCATTTTATTTCCCTTTAAACAATTCCCGTTGCAGCGCTTCTTCCCACAGCCGCAGTTTTTCGGTGCGGGCGGCGTCGCTCATGCGGGGGCGGAACGTATGCGCGCCCTCTGCGCAGTCTTTCAGTTCTTCCAGATCGCGGAAATATCCGCTGTACAGTCCTGCCAGATACGCGGCGCCGAGCGCGGTCGTCTCCGCGACGGCGGGACGAACGACCTGCGCGTCGAGAATATCCGACTGAAACTGCATTAAAAAGTCGTTGGCACTTGCGCCGCCGTCCACACACAGGCGGCCGATGCTCTTTCTCACGTCCTGTTCCATGGCATGCACCACGTCGAAAACCTGAAAGGCGATCGCTTCCAGCGCGGCGCGGACGATATGCGCACGGTTGGTGCCGCGCGTGATGCCGTAGATCATGCCGCGGCAGTCGGAATCCCAATGCGGCGCGCCCAGCCCCACGAACGCGGGAACGAAACAGACGCCGCCCGTATCGGGCACAGATCTTGCGATCGCATCCGTTTCCGCCGCGTTGGAAATCAGTTTCATTTCGTCGCGCAGCCACTGCACCACCGCCCCGCCGATGAACACGCTGCCTTCGAGCGCATAACTCGGACGGGAAAGCGACGCCGCGAGCGTGGTGATCAGTCCGTTGGAGGACTCCGCCGCGCGTCCGCCCGTATTCATTAAGAGGAAACAGCCCGTGCCGTAAGTGTTTTTCACGTCCCCTTCCCGCACGCAAAGTTGCCCGAACAGCGCGCCCTGCTGATCGCCCACCGCGGCGCACACGGGTATTTCCGCGCCCGTAAGACTTTTGACGCTCGTACCGAAATCGCCTGCCGAAGGCAATACTTTCGGCAAAATCGCCGCGGGAATATCGAACAATTTTAAAAGGTCTTCGTCCCATTGCAGCGTATGGATATTGAAGAGCATGGTGCGCGAGGCGTTCGTGTAATCGGTCGCGTGCACTTTCCCGCCCGTCAGCCGCCAGATGAGATAGGTATCCACCGTTCCGAACAGCAAATCCCCTTTTTGCGCGCGCGAGCGTGCGAACGGCACGTTGTCCAAAATCCAGGCGATCTTCGAAGCGGAAAAATAGGCGTCGATATTCAGTCCCGTGCGCTCGTACACGAAACGCGCGTGACGTTTTTTCAGTTTTTCGCATTCCTGCGAGGTGCGGCGGCACTGCCATACGATTGCGTTATAGACGGGTCTGCCCGTGTATCTGTCCCACACGATGACCGTTTCGCGCTGGTTGGCGACGCCGATGGCGGCGATCTCTTCGGGCAATACGCCGCCCTTTTCGAGCGCAAGCCGAAAACTTTCCAACTGCGAAGAAAAAATATCCTCGCAGTCGTGCTCCACCCACCCCGCTTTGGGATAGATCTGCGGAAATTCCACGTGCGCTTTGGAAACGACGCGGCCCCGCTTATCGAATATAATCGTGCGCGAACTCGTCGTCCCCTGGTCGAATGCGGCGATATAGCGTTTCTCCATTTTCCCCTCCGATCAAAAAGCGTCTTTTTCGAGATTGCGCCAGCGCCGCGCGATAAAACGCATGCGCCAATTCTGCGGAACGATCTTCGGCACCGTTGCCAGAAATTTATTCCAGAATCCCGGAATCAGTTGTTTTCGATTGCGGCGCACGGCTTGAAGACTTTTTTGCGCGATATATTCGGGCGTTTTTGCAGACATTTTACCCCAAAGCCCCTGTCCCTCGATATCCTTGACGATGTCGGGGCGGGTATAGACGCCGCCCGGCAATACCGTGGTGATCTTTACGCCGCTGCCCTTAAGTTCGGATCTGAGCGATGAAAAAAAACTGACGAGCGCCGATTTCGTGGCGCTGTACAGTGCGAAATACGGCATGGGATAGACGCCCGACATACTGGAGATCGTGACGATCTCCAACGCGTCCGCGCGGCGCGACAAAACGAACCGCGTCACCGAAAGGGTCGCTTCGAGATTGACGCGGCATTGAAAGACGATCTTTTTCTCCGTATATTTTTCGAAAGCCTTCTGAATATCCGCGCCCGCCACGTTGCAAAGCCTGTCGAACACGACGCCTTGCGCGTCTATTGTTTTATACATTTCGTCGCGGGATCTTTCGTCCGTCAGATCGCAGGCGAAGACGATGAGGCGCAGGGATGGATATTTGTAAGAAAGTTCTTCTTTCAGGGCGTTCAATTTATCCGCGCTGCGCCCCGTGAGAAACAGATTTTGCCCCTTTGCCGCCAAAGTTTCGGCAAAAGCCCTGCCTATGCCGCCCGTAGCGCCCGTTATCAACGTGTAAAAAAGTTTTTCCGACGAATTTTCCATTGGTTTTATTGTATCATAAAACAGACCTTCTGTAAAGTGCCCGCCGTCATACTTTTTTATTAAGTCGCCCATAAAAAAGCGTTATATTGCTGCGATGCGGATTTTATTGACAAAAACGCCCGAAAAGTCTATAATCGCAAACAGAAACCTATACGAGGTGCAATCATGAGAATTTTGGCGATCAACGATATTTCCTGCGTGGGAAAATGCTCCCTGACGGTGGCGCTCCCCATCATTTCCGCCGCGGGTTACACCTGCGACATTCTGCCTACCGCCATACTTTCCACGCACACGGGCGGCTTTACGGGGTACACGTTCCGAGACCTGAGCGAAGATATCCCTTCCGTTTTAAATCACTGGAAAAGTCTCGGACTGGAATACGATATCATTATCAGCGGCTATCTGGGCAGCGTCGAGCAGGTGGAGATGGTCAAAGAGATCAAGGGCGCCTTTTTAAAGAGAGGCGGCACGATGATCGTCGATCCCGTACTCGGCGACAACGGAAAACTTTACGCGCATTTTGACGAAAACTTCGTCAACGAAATGAAGGGACTGTGCCGCGTGGCGGACGTCGTCGTTCCAAACCTGACGGAGGCTTGTTTTCTGACCGACACGCCCTACCGCCCCGACGCCGATTTTCAGAGCGTGCTTGAAAAACTGAACGGACTCTGCCCTCACGCTTCGATCACGGGCTGCGAGGAAGGCGCGTCGAGCACGGTCTATTATACGGACGAAACGGGCGAAACGCGCCGTTATTCCACCGAAAAAGTGCAGGGACAGTTCCACGGCGCGGGCGACGTGTACGCGGGCGCATTCGTGGGCGCGCTCGCCAACGGACTAAGTTTAGAGGACGCCGTGCGCGTTTCTGCCGACTTTACCAAGCAAGCCATAGAACAGACCGCGAAGGACCAAACAGAGGCGCGCTACGGGCTGAATTTCGAAAGCAAACTGTTCGGATATCTGAAAGCGCTGGGAAAGAGGTAAAATTTTTCACAAATTTTTTGCCTCGAATCTGTTGTAATTTTCCGAAAGGATTGTTATAATAGAATCAAGATCTGCGGTGTTCGGAGTTCGGATTATCTTAATCCACATTTTTAAACCGGGAGCGCTTTATCGTAAAGTCTTGGCCGATAGGCAAGGTCTGTTTATGAACGGAAAGTCTGACGCGGCGAAGCGGCGCACCCACCTGCGAGAAGCGGGTTAACACTTTTTCGTTCTGCGGCACAGGCGGGTCGATATTTTTGTAATAATGCCGAAAATATTCGGTTTTTCCCCTATAAAAAAGTTGCCAAGATATTTCGATTATGCTATAATATTACAGTAACTTTTTGACACGGCCTCATGGTCAAGCGGTTAAGACGCCGCCCTCTCACGGCGGAAACTGGGGTTCGATTCCCCATGGGGCTACCATTTTAAAGACGGAAATTGCAGTATTTTATACTGGGTTGTCCGTCTTTTCTTTTACGTATTGAAGGAGAAACACATGAAATTAGCGGGTTTTGACATCGGCGGCACAAAGTGCGCCGTGATACTGGGCGAAGAGACCGCGAACGGGTTCGACTTTTTATCCCGCATCGAATTCAAAACAGAAGGCTCGCCCGAAACGGTCATAGAAAAACTCGTCGGGCTGCTGCATGAAGAAATGCGCTTGCACGGCTGTACCGCCGAAGATCTCAAATCTGTCGGGATCTCCTGCGGAGGACCGTTGAACAGCAAGGCGGGCATGATCTTATCCCCGCCCAACCTGCTCGGCTGGGACAACGTCCCCATCGTGAAACTCGTGCAAGACGCGCTCGGCGTGCCGACGTTTTTATGCAACGATGCGGACGCCTGCGCATTGGCGGAATGGACGTACGGCGCGGGAAAAGGCTACGAAGATATGATTTTTCTCACGTTCGGCACGGGGCTGGGCGCGGGATTGATCTTAAACGGCGCACTCTATACGGGCAAGAGCAACTCCGCCGGTGAAGTCGGGCATATCCGCCTCGCCCCGTTCGGTCCCGTGGGGTATGGAAAGAGCGGCTCTTTCGAGGGATTCTGCAGCGGCGCGGGGATCGCCCAACTTGCCCGCATCCGCATTCTCGAACAACTGCAGATCGGCAGACCTATCCCCTATACGATGCAAGACGCCGAAACCATGACCGCCAAAAAACTCGCCGCCGCTGCGCACGGCAAAGAGCCTCTGGCGCTCGGAATTTTCCGCGAGGCGGGAGAATATCTGGGGCGCGGTCTGGCTGTTTTAGCGGATATTCTCAACCCCGAATGCATCGTCATCGGCGGCGTGTTCATGCGCGCGGGGCAATATATGGAAAGCGCGATGCGGGAAAGCCTGAAAAGGGAAACGCTGAGCGTGAACGCCGATTTAAAAGTCGTGCCCGCGGCGCTCGGCGAGCAGATCGGCGATTATGCCGCGCTGACCATTGCAAAGTACAATCTCGAAAGAACAATATAAAAGGGGCGAAGGATTGCCTTCGCCCTTTTTTTATTTCAGATTTGCAAACAGATCGTTGAACGATTCGCTCATGGTCGGATGAGTATAGATCGCATCGCGCAGAACCGTATACGGCAAGCCTGCGTCGATGGCGAATTTGATCAGGTTCACAAGTTCGTGCGATTCCTCGCAAAAAAGGTCTGCCCCGAGAATGCGCCCCGATTGCTTTTCGACGACGGCTTTCATCAAGCCCCGAGGACTTCTCAGCACATGCGCTTTGGGAATCGCGGCGACGGCGAGCCTCGCCACAAGCACCTCTTTCCCCGCCGCTTTCGCCTGCGTTTCGTTGAGCCCAACGTGAGAAAACGGAGGGTCGATAAAAACGCTGTATGGGATCGCGCCGCGATTTTCGGCAGTCCTGTCGCCGCCGAATAACTGCGCGCGCACGATCCTTGCATCATCGAGCGAAATATATGTAAATTGCATGCCGCCCTTGCAGTCGCCCATCGCCCAGATATGATCGGCGGTCGTTTTCAAATGTGCGTCTGTACGGACGGCGCCGTTCGGCAAGGTTTCCACGCCCGCCTTTTCCAGATGCAGATCCGCGGTTGCGGGACGACGGCCCGTGGCGATCAGAATCGCATCGGCGTCCAGCGCGCGCATTTCGCCGTTTTCCAGCCACTCGAGCCGCGTTTTATTCCCTATTTCGCGGATCAACCGGATCTGCGCGCCCAATCGGAAATCGATCTTTTCGGAAAGCACCTTGAAAATTTCAGCGGCGATCTCGCGGTCTTCGCGCGGAATAAATTCGCTTTCCACTTGCAAAACGGTCACTTGCGAACCGAAATTCGCATACATGGAGGCATATTCCAATCCGATGTATCCTCCGCCGACGATCGCAAGTTTTTCAGGCAGTTCTGTGACGTCCATCAAAGTTTCGCTGGTATAAACGCGGGAAGAATGTATGCCTTCTATGGACGGCAAGAAAGCATTCGAACCCGTATTAATAAAAATTTTTTCGCCGTAAAGTTCCTGTTGACCGTCTTTTTCCCGAACCAAAAGCGTGCGGGGCGACGTAAACTCCGCATGACCCGTGATCACCTCCGCATTGGGCGCGTCTGCGATTTTCGCATAATTTTTAGCGCGGAGCATGGCAGTCAGGCGATTTTTTTCCTCGACCGCGCGGGCATAATGCGTACGCTTTTCCGCAAAAGAAGAAAGCCGTTTCGCCTCGGCGGCGCTGTTGACGAGCGATTTTGTGGGAATGCACCCGACGTTGATGCATGTTCCGCCGTACATTTTATCCGACTGTTCGATCACGGCGACTTTTTCGCCCCGCGCAGCCAGTTCTGCCGCCAATGTTTTTGCGCCTTTTCCGAAACCGATCATGACCGCATCGAAACGTTTCATAAAATTCTCCTTTTCATTTAAATATTCGCCCTTTCAGTGAGCGATCTTTCCACGTCCGCCACTGTGATCTTTTCAAGTATTATTTTGCACATATCGTCGAGTTCGCTGCACAGCCCCTCGATATACGAGGACATTCCCGAAGCGATGCGGCACTCTTTATCTTCGCCGCCGCTACGATAGCCCGCCTCTACAAGCGTACAAGCCACCGCTTCGGCGATCTGGCGCAAATTTACCTTATGCGTCTTTTCGTAGCGATAGCCGCCGCCGCTGCGGCCCGCCCTGGTTTCCGCAAGTCCGCGCTTGCAGAGTTTCGACATCACTCGGCGCACGCATACCGCATTGGTGCAGATATTGTCTGCCAGTTCCTCGCTCGTGACGCGCCCCCCCTTGTGGTGAAGATAGACCATCGCGTGTACGGCCGTGACAAATTCTCCGTTCATGCTTCCTCCGATATTTTGTAACTTATTTGGTTACATTTTATACCGTAATCATACCACTTACGGTTTCTTCTGTCAAGCGTTTTCCCAAAAAAAAGCGGGGCTGCAAAATGCGGCCCCGCGATCGGTTTCGGTCAGTCAACAATTTTCAAAAGATCTGAAAATGTAGTTAATTTATAATCGGGTCTGTCGTAATTGGTCGCCTCACCGATGGCGGCGGTGCGAAAACCGCCCGAAAATCCCGCGTCGATGCCCGCGACCGCGTCTTCCACCACGAGGCAATCGGCAGGCGCGAGATTCAGAAACTGCGCCGCTTTTAAAAACACTTCGGGATCGGGTTTGGAACGGGTGATATTGTTACCGTCGCTCACCACGTCGAAATACTGTTTCATGCCCGTCTTTTCTAAAATGAGCGGCGTATTGCGGCTCGAAGAACCGATGGCAAGCAAAACGCCTCGCGCCCTGAGTTCCGAAAGCGTATCGCGCACTTCTTCGGACACGTCGGACTTACCCATGTTCTCCAACAACGCGCGGTAGGCGTCGTTCTTTTCCGCAGCGAAACTCTCTTTTTCGGCGTCGGAATAGGCGCGCGCGCTCTTTTCAAGGATGATTTCAAGACTAGCCATGCGTGAAACGCCGCGCAGTCTGTCGTTGATCTTTTCGTCAAACTCAATGCCGAGCCTGTCCGCCAGTTTCTTCCACGCCTGATAATGGAATTTATCCGTAAAACAGATAACTCCGTCGAGATCGAAAATAACGCCTTTGAATTTCATAACATTTTTTCCTTATATAATATATTATTATAGGCATTATTATAACAATTTTAGAAAATTTTGTAAAGCGTGTTCGCCGTTTTTGATGACATTACGGAAAAAATCGTTTATGATAATACTATGGAGGATGGAATGAAGATCTATGCATATGCGCGCGTGTCGGCGCGCGATCAAAATCTGGACAGACAACTGAAAGCATTCGCAGACTTCGGCGTGTCGGGCAATCGTATTTATGCGGACAAAAAGAGCGGAAAAGATTTCGAAAGGAAAAACTATTCGAAACTTTTAAAGCGGCTGCGCGCGGGCGATTTGCTCGTTATCAAGTCCATTGACCGCTTAGGGCGCAACTACAACGCGATCATATCCGAATGGTCGAAGATCGTGAATACGATCGGCGCGGATATCCTCGTGCTCGATATGCCCCTTTTAGACACGCGGACAAAATCCAACACGCTCGTGGGAAAGTTTATTTCCGACATCGTACTGCAGGTGCTTTCCTTTGTCGCGGAAAACGAGCGCGAAAATATCCGCGCAAGACAAGCGGAGGGAATCGCCGCCGCAAAAAGCCGCGGCGTGCGGTTCGGCAGGCCGCGGACGGTTTACTCGAAAGAATTTCTGGAAACGGTGCGTGCTTTCAAACTGAAAAACATTTCTTTGAAAACTGCCCTCGCCTGCACGGGCATGAAACAGGGAAATTTTTATTATCACCTGCACCAATGCGAGCGGCTTAGCGCGTGAATCCGTATCAAAGCCGCCCGAACGCGCATAATAAACGAAAAGGAGATTTGATTTATGAACGTTAACGTCAGAAAAGTTGCCATTATCGGCTGCGGGTTCGTGGGTTCGACCTGCGCCTACACGTTGATGCAGCACGGGTTGTTTTCGGAAATGGTGCTGCTCGACGCCGACCGCGCCCGCGCCGAGGGCGAAGCGATGGACATCAGCCACGGCCTCTTATTCGCAAAACCCATGAACATTTACGCGGGCGATTACGACGATCTCAAAGACGCCGCCGTCGTCATCATCACGGCGGGCGCCAATCAGAAACCCGGGGAAACGCGGCTGGATCTCGTGCGCAAAAACGCGAAGATTTTCCGTTCGATCATCCCCGAACTCAACGCACGCGGGTTTGCGGGCATTCTGCTCATCGTAGCCAATCCCGTAGACATTCTGACCAGGCTAACGCAACAGATCTCCGATCTGCCCGAAGAGCGCGTTTTCGGTTCGGGAACGGTGCTTGACACGGCGCGGCTCAAATATCTTTTGGGCGAACACCTCTCCGTGGACAGCCGTAGCGTGCACACCTTTATCATCGGCGAACACGGCGACAGCGAGATCCCCGTTTGGAGCAGTTCCAACGTATCGGGCGTGCCCCTGCACGATTTCTGCGAAATGCGCGGCTTTTACGATCACGACGGCGCCATGGAAAAAATCGGAGAATCGGTCAAAAACAGCGCTTATGAGATCATCGAGCGCAAAAAAGCGACCTATTACGGCATAGGCATGGCGGTACAGCGCATCTGCGAGGCGGTCGTGCGTGACGAGAAGTCCATTCTGCCCGTATCCACCGCCCTGCACGGCGAGTTCGGCGTGGACGGCGTCACGCTGAGTATTCCCGCCATCGTAGGTTCGGACGGCGTGGAGCGCATCGTGCCCATCGCTCTCAACGAGCGGGAAAAGGAACTTCTGCAAAGATCCGCCGACCTTCTCAAAAAGACAATGCGGGAAATCGAATAGCGTACCTTTTTGAACCGCGGCGCATAGAATATAGCATGAAAATCATTGCGTATGACAGAAAAGCCGCGGTGGAATACGCCCGCAAATGGGCGTACGGGCGCAATCCGCAATATTATAATTTCGACAGTTTGGGCGGCGACTGTACCAATTACGTTTCGCAGTGCCTGCACGCGGGCGGCGCCGTGATGAATTACCGCCCCGTCACGGGTTGGTTTTACCGCTCCGCGAACGACCGCACAGCCTCGTGGACGGGCGTGGAGTACATTTACCGATTTCTTACGGAAAACGACGGTTTGGGACCGTTCGGACAGGAATCCCCCGTGGAAGAATTGCAGGAAGGCGATCTGGTACAACTGGGAAGGGATACGGGAGATTTTTACCACACGCCCATTCTCGTCGGATTTTCGCGCGGACCTCTCGTCGCCGCCCACACTTACGACGCGTACAACAAACCTCTCTATACATATTATTTCGAACGGCTGCGCGGAATACACATTCTCGGCGTCCGCGTTCCCGACTGAAAAAAGAGGCGTTGAATTTTTAAATTCAACGCCTCTTTTTTACTTTAATTTTTCGATCATCGCCCACAGCGCCGCTGCGGAATTGAAATTCGCGGGCACGATATCGGCGGGAGAAATGCTCACGTCGAAACGGTCGGTGATCTCGGCGACGATCTCCATGATGTCCAGAGAATCGAGTACGCCCTGATCGATGAGCGCCGTGTTGTTTTCGAAATCCACGTCGGGGCGGATCTCTTTCAAAAGTTGTATCAGTTCTTTCATTTTTTACTCCTTACTGTTGATTTTATCCGTTGAAACCGCATCCCTGCGCAATACCAGGGAGCCGTCCTCCGTCCTTACATACACGCGGGGCATATCCCTGCTCAAAAAGAGATAGATCCCCTCCGTAACCGAATATGCGCCCGCCTTTTCGAACACGAGTTCGTCGCCGACAGCGGCGCCCGCCAGAGGCAGACTGCGCACGAGCACGTCCGCCGTGGTGCACAGGGAACCGCACACCGTCCATAAATTTTCGGCAGCATCTCCGTTCGTTTTATGATGGCGGATATACGGCAATTTCATCGCCATCGTCTGCCCGTAATAATTGAGATGATTGATACCGCCGTCCACGATGCAATATCGCATACCGTCCGTATATTTGATATCGACGATCTTCGTGTGATATTCGCCGCACGGCGCCGCGATAAACCGTCCCATCTCCAGAACGAGCCCGCAGGGCAGATCTTCGAATAGCGCGCAGAAATCGCGAAACAACGCGGTTTCGTCGACGGGCGCGTCGCTCTGAAAATATCCCACGCCGAATCCCGGGCCGTATTCCAGCCTTTTCGCGGCAAACCCGTAATTTTCTTTCAGTTCGGAAAGAAAGGCTTTGAGCATTTCCGCCTCTTTGCGGATCTTTTCAAACTTTTTCTGGGTACCCGAATAGTATTGAATGCCCTCGATATCGAGCGGCAACTCGTTTCTTTTTTCCACGATACGCCCGATCGCCGCTTTGTCCATGCCGAACTGATTGCCGCTCGAAAGCCGCAGGCAGACGGGCAGGCGCAGCCCGCAAGCGCGCGCCGCGTCGGAAAGCAGTTCTAACTGCAACGGCGATTCGACCGTATAAGTAGCCTTGTCGCCGCATTGTCCGACGATGCGGAAAATATCGGCCCTTTCCTTATATACGCCCGACAGAACGATCTGCGCGGGCGCGATTTTCAAACGCTCGCAGATCCTGTACTCGCCAGGAGAACATACCTCGAATAAGTCGACGCAAGGGGCGAGACTCTCCACCAGAAAGGGATTGGCTTTCATCGCGTAGCATAATTTTGCCGAAGGCAGGTGTTCGCGGAGAAAACCGATCCGCGCGCGCAGCGCCTTTTCGTCGAAAACATAAGCGGGAGTCGGCAGCGCATCTGTCATATGCCGTACTCCTCGCGTAAAAGCCTGCGGTTGATTTTTCCGTTTTCGGTGAGCGGGAATTTTTCCACCGCGATATATTTTTGCGGCACCATGAAAGGAGGCAGTTTTTCGCGGAGGCGCGAGGCGATCTCTCCGCTTTCCGCCGCGCCCTGCGTGAGTGCCCAGATCTTATCGCGCCTCTGATCGAACAGACACACCGCGCGCTCCACGCCGCCGACGGCGAGAATGGCGCTTTCGATCTCATTGAGTTCGATGCGGTGCCCCATGTGTTTGATCTGAAAATCCCTGCGCCCGACAAAGCACAGTTCGCCCTGCCCGTCGTAATAGCCCAAGTCGCCCGTGCGGTACATCGTCTCGCAATACGCGCCGACGAGCGGATTGCGCACGAACGCTTTCGCCGTTTCCTCTTCGTTGTTATAATATCCGAGCGAGAGCGCCGAGCCAGCGACGCAAATTTCGCCCGTGACGTTCTTGTCCTTCACGAGCGTTCCGTCGTCGCCCAGCAAAAACACGCGCTCGTTGGGAAACGGCCGCCCGATCGGGAGCGTATCGCCCGTAAATTCGCCTTTTTCCAATTTATAATAGGTACAGTTGCAGGTGATCTCCGTCGGACCGTACAGATTGACGAATGTCGCTTCGGGCAGATACTTTTTCCATTCGTTGAGTTGCCTGATCGGCATCACTTCGCCGCTGAACAAAACTTTTTTTACGTCCGCAGGCACTTTATAACTGAACGCGCGGTAAGAGGAAAGTATGCAAAGCGCCGAAACGGCCCAGATGAGCGTGGTGATTTTCCGTTCGATCAGATAGTCGATGAGAATGGTGGGAAAGGAAAATTTTTGTTTGGGAATGATCTGCATGGTCGCGCCCGCCGAGATCGTCGAGTAAATATCCTTGACGGATACGTCGAAATCGAAAGGCGCCTGATTGCCGATGATCTCCTCCGCACCGATCTCGAAAATGTCCGTAAATTTGTCGATAAAGTCGAGAACGGAGCGGTGCGCCACGGCTATACCTTTCGGCTCCCCCGTCGAACCCGAGGTAAAAAGCACGTACAAAGGATCGGTATCCGCATGGTTTTGGCGTATGTCCGCAAGCAACGCGGCGTCCTCTTCCTCTTCCGCCTCATCGAATAAAATCGCATCGCTGATTCCCGAAGGAATCAGCGAAACGCATCCTTTTTGCACAAGGATGCGCGGATCCCCCAGCGTTTTCAAAATTTGTTTGCGCCGCTCTTCGGGGTGCAGCGGATTGAGCGGCACGTAAAAACAGCCCGCGTATACGCACGCGAAAAAGGCCGTCACCGTTTCCACGCTCTTTTCGCCGAGCACCGCCACGGGACTTCTCGGCGGGCAACGCTTTGCAAGCCCCGTCGCCATGCGCCGCGCGCGCCGCACGAATTCGCGGTATGTGATTTCCTGCGTCTCGTCCGCAAAGACGGCTTTATCGGGATATTTCGCCGCGCTTTCCTCTAAAAATTCCAGAACATTATCCATTCTACGGTTCATTTTTTGTTGACCTCTCTCTCGATCATCTTTTCGTACTTACAAAGGTCCTCTTCCCAGGAAGCGTATTTTTCGTCTCCCTTGCGGCTGACGAGCCCGTACGTATCCTGCAAATATTTGCCGAGATAATCGGAAACTTTGACCGCGCCCGAATAATTGAGGTGATCGCCCTTATCGCGCGAATCCGTTTCCCAATCGAAACCGAACTCTTCCAGGATCTGGTTCATATCGATAAACGGCAGCCCCTTTTCTTCGGATATCTTTTTGACGGCGTTGAATTTGCTGTAATCCCATTTTTTCGTCGAGGGCACTTCCAGCAAAAGAACGGGAATGTCGTTTTCTTTGCACAAATCGCAGATATCTTTGAACGGACCGAGATGGGACTTTTTGATCTTATACGCCTTGTCCGTGGGTTTCCAGTTCTTGTTTCCCTTAAACGGTTTCACGTCTTTGGAAAATTTATAGCCTTTCGTGATGCTGCGCTCGCGCTTTTTGCCCTTGTTGAACCAGTCTTTCCAGGCGACGTGATTTTTTAAGATAGGCACGAAATTATGCACCAAACTGCGCCCGAAACTTTCCGCGATATTTTTACCCGCGTCGTAAAACAACTGATCCGTTTCCAGAACGAGTACTGCGGGCTTTTGCACTTTCAGCACCGCTTTCAGCATTTCCAGCGATTCCCAGGGGAGTTGGCGCGCCTGCGAAAAATCATAGGAAGTGAAACCGTATTTTTTATAGATTTCCATCGGCGAAATGCCGCTGTAAACGCCGCTGTGTCCCAAAAAGATGACGTCGATGGAATTTTCCCGTTCGTCGAAAATGCGGTTGGCCTCCACCGAGCGCTCGTCCGAATAGCGTGCAGCGTGCTCGGGATGAAGAAAGAGCGTAACGACGCCGATCAACGCGATTGTCACCAGCACGAACGAAACGATCTTCACGATTATTTTGATGCGATTGGATTTTTCCTGATCCATAATTTCCCTCCCGTCAGAAATTTCCGTAAATAAACGGGACGAGATTATACATATCGCCGTAAGCGCCGAAAACAAGAATGACTAAAATCAAAGACATATACGACGCCCAGCGCACAGGCAGCGCCACCGACGCCACTTTGTCGCGGATGCCGATGCCCTTTTCCTGTACGATACCCACGCCGAGCATCAATAAAAGCGCAAGGCACGCCACCACGATCTCCTGCAAGTCCATTCCCAGCGAGAAGATCGAGCCGTGATACGGCCTGAAAACCGAAGATAATATCATGAACGCGTCGCCCAACGTGTTCGCGCCGAAGATCGTTTCCCCGATAAATATGATGAGTAAAGTCCGGATATGCCGAAAGACGGTGAACGCTTTGCCGTCGGGATTGAGATGAATTTTCTGATACAGTTTTCTGAACAGAGGTTCCAGCATCATGCCGCTGACGATGATGACGAAATAGTATAGGCCGTAGACGATATATTTCCATTCGGGTCCGTGCCAAAGTCCGTTGCACAGCCAGACTGCCAGAAGCGCGATTGCCGTGGGCAGCATTTTCGTAAAGTGGTTGCGCCAGCGCTTTTTGAGTTTACCGCAACTTTTGACGACTTTCGGGGAGAGCGCCACCGAATAAAAGACGTACTCTTTCAGCCACACGCCGAGCGTGATATGCCAGCGTTTCCAGAATTCCTGCGCGCTCTTCGCAAAAAACGGACGCTTGAAATTTTCGGGAAGTTTGACGCCGAACAACTCGCCGCTGCCGATGGCGATATCGATAAAGCCCGAAAAATCGGCATAGAGTTGCAAGGTATAACAGAAAATAAACAAAAGGCTCGCATACCCCGAAAAGTTTCCGGGATTGTCGGAAACGGTCTTGACCAAAAGGTACAGACGGTCCGCGACGACCATTTTTTTGAACAGCCCCCACAAGATGCGCTGCAATCCGTAGGTGATGCCCTTATAATCCGCCTTGTGTCCCTCATACAGTTGGTCGGCGGTCTGATCGTAGCGGCTGATGGGCCCTTCGAGGATCTGCGGAAAAAAGATCAAAAAGAGCGAAAGTTTGCAAAAATTCGTTTCCGCCGCGTACTTTTTGCGATATACGTCGATGAGATACCCGATCGCCTGCAAGGTATAAAAGGAAATCCCCAGCGGCAGCAATACTTTCATAACGGGAATTTTCGCATCGATGTGCAGTAAAGAAAAGAGCGAATTGAACGTACCGCCGAAAAAATTATAATATTTTAAAACCCCGATGATCGCCAGGTTAAAGACGATGATCAGGGCAACGGCCGTTTTATTCTGTTTTTTTACTTTTTTCGCGTTCGCGGCCAGATCCTCGCCCGCGGCAACGGGAGCGTCGTTGGATTTTTGGATATAGCGTGCGCAGAAATAGACGCTGAGCGTCGTGCTCGCGATAAATACGAATAGATATGTACTGTTCACAGCATAAAATACGATGCTGAAAGCAAGCAGCGCGATCCATCTGCGTTTCAGAGGCAAAGCGTAATAGACGATCACGGTTGCCGCCAAAACCAGAAAATATATCATCATAACTTTATTCATTCGTTCCCATCCTACATTTTCACGAAGACGCGATTTTTTCGCAGACCTTCGGTTTCTCATTTGAATTAAAAATACGAATAATTATTTTCTCGAAACATTATATCACAATTTATCGCGGATGTAAAGCGGGATTTTTATCCTGATTTAAATATCGCAACTCCTACTCCATTCCCTTTTTGATGCGGATCTGACGCACGGTTTTTTCGTAGCCGCGGTCGGAGGGTTTATAAAACTCGGCGTCTTTCAGGCTGTCGGGCAGATATTGCTGTTTGACGTAACCGCCGTAATCATGCGGGTATTTATAGCGTCGGCTCTGCGCTTTTGCCGCCGCGTCGCCGTAAGAATTGTCTTTGAGATAGGGCGGGATATTGTCATCGCGGATCTCCGTGGCGGCTTTTCTCGCCGCGCCCATCGCCGTAATGACGGAATTGGATTTTTCCGCTTCGCAAACATAAATAATGGCGTTTGTCAGAGGAATCAGCCCTTCGGGCGGACCCATGCGTTCGAACGCGTAAAGCGCGGAAGTCGCCACGACGAGCGCCTGCGGATCCGCCATACCCACGTCCTCGCTGGAATGAGCGATCAGGCGGCGGAAGATGAGAATCGGATCGCAGCCTCCTTCGATGAGGCGGAAGGCGTAATAGAGCGCGGCGTCGGAATCGCTCCCCCGCAAACTCTTGCAGAACGCTGACAACAGATCGTAATACACGTCCTCGTTGTAGGAAAGCGCCTTTCTCTGGATGGACTGTTCCGCGTCTTCGAGCGTCACGCGCACGGTGCCGTCCGACTGCGGCTGCGTGGTGACGACGGCGAGTTCCAGCGCGTTATACGCGGCGCGAAGATCTCCCCCGCACATATTGGCGATATGTTTCAAAGCGTCTTCGGACACGTCCGTCTTGTATTGGTACAATCCCTTTCTGGAAGTGAGAGCGGTTTTCAAAGCGCCCGTGATCTCCTCTTCCGAAAGGCGCTTGAATTCGAACACGCGGCAGCGCGAAACGATGGCGGGCGTCATCGAGGCGTAGGGATTTTCCGTAGTGGAACCGATAAATATGATCGTTCCCTGCTCGATGGAAGGAAGGAGGGAATCGGATTGCGTCTTATTGAAACGATGGCACTCGTCGAGAAGAAGATAAGTCTTCTTTCCGTACATTTTCAAACTGTTGCGCGCCTCTTCCACTGCCTTTTTCACGTCCGCGACGCCGCTCTGCACGGCGTTCAATTTGACGAAATTACCGTTGGTCGTCGAAGCGATGATGTGCGCGAGCGTCGTTTTGCCGCAGCCGGGCGGGCCCCAGAAAATACAACTGCCAAGCCTGTCCATAGAAATAGCGCGGCGCAGCAGGCTGTTGGGTGAAACGATGTGTTTTTGCCCGATAAAATCGTCCAGATTGCTGGCACGCATTTTTTCAGCGAGCGGTTTCGCCGCGTATTCGTTGTTATTGAGATCGAATAAATCCATAATTTTTTTACTCTGCGATCAATTCTTTGATCTTTTCGGCGTTTTCTTTGCCGATACGATAGCCTGCCTCGTAGGCGGCTTCGATATTTTTCACTTTGTATTGGCTCACGTCTTCCATTTCGGGTTCCAGCCACAGATCGATCTTGCGGCTGTGCTTGGTATGCACCGTCTGCGTGCGCTTGCAGTCCATGATATCGTAAACGCGCGTCACGAGCGAAAGCACGTTCGGCACCTTGTCGAGTTTTTCAACTTTCCCCAGAACGTCCACGGCGACGACCACGTCGGCGCCCATCTTTTTGACTTCTCTGACGGGAACGCGGCACAAAACGCCGCCGTCGACGAGAAGCATACCGTCGATCTCCACAGGACGGAAGACCGTAGGCATGGCGCTGGACGCGAGAACCGCGTCCACGACGCTGCCTTCGGAAAAACATTTCAGTTCCGCCGTCTTTAAATCCACCGCCACGCAGCAAAAAGGAATATGCAACTGTTCGAAGGTACAATCCTCCAAAAAGCCCGATATAAGTTTCCTGACGCGGACGGATTTTAACAGTCCCAGTTTCGCCAGAGCAATGAGGCTTACGTCCAGGATATCCGTCGTCTTCAACTCAAATGCGATGTCGCGCATTTCGTCGCAGGTCATGCCCTTGGAATAGCAGGCTCCGACCACGCTTCCCATAGAAGAACCCGCGATATAGTCGGGGCGGATATCCGCCTCTTCGAGAGCCTTCAAAAACCCCACGTGCGCGATGCCGCGCGTACCTCCCGCGCCGAGCGCAAGACCCAATGTTTTACTCATAATTGTATACTCCCGTAACATAAATTACTGTATGACCAAATCGAAAAAAATTTTGTACGCCTCCCTTTCGGCGGCCATACTTGCCATCATCGTACTTTTGGCAATGTTTCCCGAACGGTATGCGAAATGCTGTCTGAGCGGATTGGAGTTGTGGCTGTATTTCGTGCTCCCCTCGCTGTTCCCTTTTTTCGTTCTGACGGCGCTGCTCACGAAACTGGGCGTCGCCGAGCGCGCCTCGCGCGTCCTGTCGCCGCTGTGCGAAAAGGCGTTCAAGATGCCGGGCATCGCCTCCTACTGCTTTGCGATGAGCGCGCTGTCGGGCTATCCCGTGGGCAGCCGCATGCTTGCGGACCTTCGCGAAAACGGCTTGATCACCGACGCGCAGGCGACGAGGATGAGCCCGCTGTGTTCCACTTCGGGACCGCTGTTCGTCATTGCGAGCGTCGGCGCCGCCATGTTCCACAGTCAAAAGATCGGACTGATCCTTTTCTGTTCGCATATTTTCGCGGTCGTGCTCGTGTGCCTGGTGTTTTCCGCTTTCACAAAAAAGCAACCCGCCGCCCAACCGCCTCAAAGAAGGCTCGTTGCAGCCGACAATATTTTGTACGAGAGCGTGTACGGCGCGGTGACTTCCATCCTCGTGGTGGGCGCGTTCATCGCCGTATTCTATATTCTGGCGCAGATCCTTTCGGACTTTTATCTGCTCTTACCCGCAGAATCGCTGTTCTCGCTCGTTTTATCGCCCTTCGACAAGAGCGGACAACTCGCCGCCGCCTTTACGCAGGGGCTCATCGAGGCGACGCACGGCTGCAAACTGCTGGCGCAAAATCCGGGAATGCTGTCCGTTTCCCTCGCCGCATTCGTCATTACATTCGGCGGCGTATCCATTCTCGCCCAGCAGATCTGTTATTTCAAAAAAGCGGGCGTCAAACTTAAATATTTTCTGCCCGTTAAAATCATACAGGCGTTTACCGCCTTTGCGCTGTGCCTGCTGTTTTGTTTTCTGTTTCAGTAACAACCTAAAAGTTTGAAATTTTTGGTATACTCCTGCAGGCGGCTGAGCGCCGCGCGGACGCCGTTTGCCGCGATATCGCCCTCGAATTCGATAAAAAAGTTATATTCGCCCGGCGAATCTTTTTTGGGGCGGGATTCGATCTTCGTCATATTGAGATCGTACACCGCGAGAATTTGCAGCATCTTTAAAAGCGCGCCCGGTTCGTGCGGGCAGGACGCCGCAAAGTATACGCGTCCGGAATGCACGGGGAGATGTTCCTCTCCCCTTTTTACGAGCAGGAAATGCGTAAAATTTTTCTTTTCGTCGGCAATGTTTTCCGCAGAAAGTTCGTAGCCTTCGCGCGCCATATGCGCGCCCACGATCCCCGCGTCCGTTTCCTTTTGCATGACGGACAAACTCTCCGCCGTCGAGTCGGTATAGACGATCTTCGCCTGCGGCAGATTTTCGGAAAGGAATTTCCCGCATTGCAGTATGGCCTGTTCGTGAGAAAATACCCGCTCGATACGGGAAAGATTTACGCCGCGGCGGAATATCAGGCGATGGTCGATCTGCAACAGGTATTCCTTTACGGCGAATAATTCGGCGCTGGCATATAAGAGATCGAGGTTTTGCGCCACGGCGCCCTGCAACGTGTTTTCCACGGGCAGAACGGCGCAGTCCGCCTCGCACGCGAGCACGCAGGAAACCGCCGCATAAAAACTTTTGCGGGGCAGATACTCTGCCGTCGGGCACAATTTGCGGGCGGCAAGCGACGAATAACTCCCCTCGGGGCCGAGATATGCGGTCTTCATCTTTTATACCTTGTCCGCGATATCGAGCACGAGCCGCTCGGTATCTTCCCACCCCAGGCAGGGATCGGTGATGGATTTTCCGTAGACGATATCCTCTCTCTGACAGCCCTCTTCCAGAAAACTTTCGATCATGAAGCCCTTGACGTACTTTTTGAAATCCTTGTCGTACAGGCGGTTGTTTAAAACCTCCTCGACGATACGGATCTGCTGTCTGTGCTTTTTGCCCGAATTGGAATGATTCGCGTCGATCACGATGGCGGGGTGTTTCAGCCCGCTCTTTGAATAGCCCTCGATGACTTTCATCACGAATTCATAGTGAAAATTGGGAATATCGTTGCCGTAATTGTCCACCGCACCGCGCAGTACCGCATGCGCCAATTCGTTGCCCGTCGTTTTGACCTGATAGTTCTGATATTTGAAGATCTGCTCGCTCTGTGCGGCGTAAATGGAGTTGAGCAGCACGGGAATGCTGCCGCTCATGGGATTTTTGATCCCTACGGGAAGTTCGATGCCGCTGGAAACCAGGCGGTGCATCTGGTTCTCACTTGAACGTGCGCCCACCGCGATGTAGGTCAGCAAGTCCTCCACATAGGCGTAGTTTTCGGGATAGAGCATTTCGTCCGCCGCCGAAAGCCCGCTGATGCCGATGGCGTCGATATGCAGTTGACGAAGCGTCTTGATCCCCTTTAAAATATCTTCTTTACCATTGGGGTCGGGCTGAGTGAACATACCCTTGTAACCCACGCCCTTGGTGCGCGGTTTATTGGTGTAGATGCGCGGCACGATGACGATTTTATCCTTGACGCGCTCGTTGAGTTTTCCGAGTTTTTCCACGTAGTCCAAAACGGGTCTGCTCTCGTGCGCCGAACAGGGACCTATGATGAGCAACAACTTGTCCGTATCGCCGCGGATAACTTCGCCTGCGAGTTCGTCGCGCCCGCGCTTTATTTTCCGTAAATTTTCGGGCAGCGGCGTTTCGGCAATGATCTCTTCCGCTTCGGGAATCCTTTCTTCTCTTCTGAACATTTATCTGACCTCTGTATCTAGTAATTTCCGAATGTCCCCGCGGATCTCGGCGGGGACGTAATCGTCTACGTTTTTATGAAACCTGAGCGCGTCTTTTACAAGACTGGAACTGATATGCACGAGATTCTGCCGCGTAGGCAGAAAAATGGTGATCATCTGCTTGTACATATCGCAGTTGATGTAATTGAGTTGGTTTTCGTAATCGTAATCTGTACCGTTCCGAATGCCGCGCACGTAAAATTTGGTATTCTCTTTGCGCAGAAGATCCACCAAAAGTCCGTCGTACGCGACGACTTTGACGTTCGGGTGTCCCGAAAAAACCTTTTCGAGCAGCATAAGCCTGTCTTCGGTTTTGAAAAGCGGCTGTTTGTTGGGATTGATCATCAAAGCGACCACGACTTCGTCGAAAATTTCCAAACATTTCAGAACGATATCCTGGTGCCCGATGGTAGGCGGGTCAAACGTGCCCGCAAAGACGCATTTTTTCATAATAACTCCTCAATCGGGGGTAAAAAACGTGAGATAGGTACTGCCGTACTTGCGCTCGTCGTATTTCACGAGCGACGCGATCTCCCCTTCGAATGGTTTATCGCTCTCGAATACGGCGACGCCGCCCGTCGTCAGCAATCTCCGTTCGCCGATAATCGAAAGCGCCTCCGCGCCGAAACCGCTTTTATACGGCGGGTCGATATAAATGACGTCGAAAGTCATATCCAAAGATCCGAGCAGCGATCTGAAATCGCAGTTGTAAATTTTCGCGTCCGTCTTTAAAAGAGACAGATTCTTTCTGAGCACGGCGAGGCTGTCTTTGGAAACGTCGTTGAACACCACGTAATCGGCGCCGCGCGAGATAGCTTCCAGCCCCACGTTGCCGCACCCGCAGAATAGATCCAACAGATTTGCGCCGTGAATTTCGGGCGCGAGAATATTGAATAGAGATTCCTTTACCCTGTCCGCGGTCGGGCGGATATCGTTTCCTTTAAAACCCGTAAGCACTCTGCCGCGGAATTTTCCTCCGATGATCCTCAATTTTTCTTCTCCATTTCGGAAATAGCATTGGTTTTTTTCAACAGGATATAGTGTTGCAAGCGCCCCTTTTCGCCGCCGATGATATAGGAAACGCCGAACAGCGTCAGCGCAACGGCGAACACGATCAGACAGAAAAACAGATTGGCTTCCAGACTGATGGCGACGACGGGAAAATACAGCCAGCCGTAAACGATGAACAGCGCGATCTTCACGCCGTTCGAGCCGGTCATCTGCGCGGCGACGATCAGAACGATAGCGAGCGCCATGGTGATCAGCCCGATCAGAAAGCCCTTATATACGCGGTATTCCTTGCTGATATGATAGGTGGAATGCCCTTCGGGCGCGCCGCTCGGCTTATTCCTGCGCTTCGCCTCGCCAATGACGCTCATCTTGAAATCCTGTTCTCCCGCGGAACGCATGAGGAAAAAGTCCAGCGCGAACATCGCCGCCAGCATGACAAAGACGATCGCAACGCGCGCCGCCACGTTATCGAGCGCGAATACGAGGAACATCGTGATCCCGAACAGAAAATTCATAATGAGCAGCGTGCCCACGCGTTTGGTATATTCCCATGCCCATTGCAACATTTGCGATTTACCTCCGATATAATACTTCCCGCTCGGTCGCGACGGCGTCCAAAAAAACGTCCGTCGGCTCCGCAGGCACTTCGTTTACGATCTGAAAAGAATAGGCGAGCCCGACTTTGCACAACTGCTTGTCCATAAAAAACCTGTCGTAGTATCCCCCGCCGTAGCCCAGCCGCGCACAGCGCCTGTCAGCCGCCAGAAGCGGCGTCAGGCATACGTCGGGCACAATTTCTTCGGCGTCCCCTTGCGGTTCCATAATGCCGAACGCGCCCTTTTCGAGCGCTTGTCCGACGTAGCGGACGCACTGCATCCGTTGCCCCGCCACGCGGGGTAAAAAGACTGTTTTGCCTCGTTTGAAAAGTTCCTCTATGATGCGCCGCGTATCCGCCTCGCTCCCGAAAGAAACGTAGACGAAAAACGTTTCCGCATTCATAAAGGGTTGGGAAAACAGATTTTCGAATATGCCGTTATCCCGCGCCCGCCGATCTTCGCAGGCTGCGCGCAGCGCTTTCATGCGGGCGCGAAGTTGTTGCTTTTGCATCGTCATTCCTTATTTTTCTGCTCCAAGCCGCGCACGTACACGAATTCGGCGCGCTTTGTGACAGAGCACAGAGCCTCGTACGAAATGGTGTTATGCCGCCGCGCGTATTCGTCCGCGTCGGCGAAAACGAGCACGGGCTCGCCCTTAGCGTGCGCGCCCGACACCACGCATGCGTCCATACACAGATTGTTGATATTCCCGATCCCGCCCGCACGGAAAAACCCGTCCCCGTAGCCGATGCGGAGCGTCGTCAGATCGCCCGACCTGCCGTTCGCACGGCCGTAGGCGATGCCGCCGAATTCGTATTTTCTGCCCGCCGCCGCATGCGTGTATACGCAGAGCGCCGGCAAAAAACGCTTATCCGATCTGATGCCGCGCGGCAGATAGCCGTATAATGCGATGCCGCAGCGCACCATGTCCATATGATAGGCGGCGTCGGCAAATACGCCGCCGCTCGCCGCAATGTGTTTGGTAAGTTTTCCGAACACCCCTTCCGCCACGCTGCAAAAGCGCAGGAACAACTCGTACTGCGCGCGCGTTTCCGATCTGCTTTCGGGAAGATAAAAGTGCGAATACACTCCTTCCACCGAAATATCCGTTTGCTTTTTCACGAGCAGACAGGAATTGAGGAACTGCCAGTATTCATAGCCCAGGCGGTTCATGCCCGTATTGGCTTTCAGGTGCACGCGCACGCGTACTCCGAATTTTTCGCACGTCTTTTTCACGAGCAAAAAGTCGTTGTCGTCCGCGAGCGTGAGGATCATGTTGTAAGCGGCAGCGCGCAGAACTTCCGTTTCGTCAAGCGCGGGCTGCAATACGAGGATATCCTCGTCCACCCCCGCCGCGCGGATCTGCGCGCCCTCGTCGACGAGCGCCACTGCAAACGAGTCGCATACCCCGTGCAGGGCGTTCGCGATTGCGGCGGCGCCGTGGCCGTAGCCGTCGCACTTGACGACCGCGCATAGTTTTGCCGAACCGATGACCGAGCGGATATTTTCCGCGTTGCGGACGACGTTGTCCAAATTGACCAAAGCGATATTTCTCTGCATACTTCCCTCCCGACGTACATACCATTGTATGCGGGTTAAGAAGAGCGGGGTGACTTTATTTGTTCTTTTGACCGCGCAGGATAAACCAGAAGATCGTTAAAAGTTGCAACGGCACCGCGATGACGAATACGAGCCAGATGTTCTGCACCATGGGAACGGACAGATAGATGGAAAGCGCCAGCGTCCATACGAGAAAGGAAACGGACGCCGCCGTGCAGTATTTGTTCGCCCACAGAGAACTGAAAACGATCAGAATAACGCCCGACGCGGGCATGGCGTACACAAACACCAGCCACACGCGGTAATTTTCGACGCCGCACATCAAGAGCATGGAAAAGACGAAAGTCGCCAAAAGCCAGACAAGCCCGCAGCATATGAGGGTGATCAAAATGCGTTTGCGTACTTCCCGCGTGACCTGTTTTCGCGTTTTGGGCGGTTTGCCGCCGCGGTCGGTCACGAGATAGTCCAGCGTGACGCCGTACAATTTCGCGAGTTCGCACAGCACGGTAATGTCGGGGACGCTCTCACCGCGCTCCCACTTCGAAACTGCCTTATCCGAATAATTCAATTTTTCCGCGAGTTGCAACTGCGTCAGATTCGCCGCCTTGCGGCAATCCGCCAGGTTCCGCGCGATAATCGTTTTGAGATCGTCCATATCCCTATTATACCATATTCCGCGCCGCTTGTAAAAAGTATTTTTCGGCTATTTTGTATTTATATACAAATATTTTCGCGGATAACCTCCTTTCTCCCGTTTTCAAACAGACTACATTGTGTGATTATTGCAACACTCTACTTTCGGTAGAGGCGAAAAACGTCGACTCTACCGCCTCATAAATAAGAGTATAACGCAAATTCGGCACGGTAGGTGTACTTTTGCGAAAAATTGCACTAAAATAATATTATAGATCGTTTAAGACGCCGCAAAAACAGGCATAATGGAAAAGGAGGACGACTATGACTATGCTCAATGATTTCGACATCACCGTGATGGGAGATTCCATCGCCAAGGGATTATTTTTAAAGGATAATAAGATCATGCGAATCGAGCGCAACACCGTAAAACTGATGCAGGAACATTACGGGGTTTCCATCGAAAACTTTTCGCTGTTCGGACAGACGCTGAAAAAGACGGTGCAAAAAGGATTTTTCGATACGTATCTGGAAAACAACGCGCACAAACCCAACAAAGTTCTGGTCATCGCACTCGGCGGCAACGACTGCGACTATAACTGGAAGGAAGTAGGCGAACATCCCGACGCGCAGCACGAACCGAACACGCCGCCTTCGGAGTTTTTCTCCCTTTTGAACGAAAACGTACAAAAACTGAAAAAAGGCGGGATACACACCTATCTCGCGGCGCTGCCGCCCGTGTATTCCGACCGATATTTTCAAAATATCATCGCCGCTCGTGCGGATAAAGACGCCGTGCTGCACTTTTTCACGGGCGACGTGACCAACATTTCCCGTCATCAGGAATGCTACAACAATTTAATTTTGCGCGCGGCTCTCTTGAACCGCTGTCCCTTTATCGATTTCCGCACGGATTTTCTTTTGAAAAACAATATGCCCGACTATATCAGCGAGGACGGGATCCATCCCAACGAAATGGGACACGAACTCATGTTCCGCCGCATACAGGAGTTTACAGAGCAATCGCTGCCCCTATACGCTTAGAGAGGGAACCCCGGTCGGGGTCCCCTCTCTTTTTTATTCCGAATATACAGGTTGTTCTCCGAAACGCACCAACGCCTCGTCCAGTTCCGAAAGGTCGTGGTTATCCGTCTGCAAAAAATATTGTACGATGATATCCGTCGTATCCGCATCGGACAAAGAATAACCCGCCCGCGCGAGAAGATCGCGCGCCTGGTCTTCGTTGAGCGACAGCGCAAAGGCAAACAGGATCGCCGTGCGCTTTTTGGGCGTGTAATTCGCGTCCGAACGGATCTTGGAAAACAATTTCCGATCGACGCCCGCACGCTTGTACACGTCGCTGTCCTTTTCGCCGCGCGCGTCGATCCAGTAAAAGAGCATTTCCGAAAACGTCTTGCCCCGCTTTCCGATCCTTTCGCGCAGGGCGTTTTCGTCCGTTTCCGCCGCGCCGCACAAAGCGCGCGGTTCGCATTCTGCATCGATTTTGAACGCCGCCCGCAGTACTTTGCGGGGCGGCGTTCTTTTCGCCTCTATAAAGCGTTTAAGCGCCTCAAAATCGATCATAGCCGCCGCCTTATCGTCCGTCGCGCGGAATCAGCCGCGCATAGCCGCCGCTGCCGTGGTGCACCGCGCGGGAAACGCGGGAAAGCGTAGCGGAAGATATTTCCGTGCTGTCCATAATTTCAGCATACGTTTTCCCTTCCAGCAATAATTTAGCCGCCGCGACGCGCTGCGCCATCTGCTCCTGTTCCTGAAAGGTGCATAAATCGGAAAGAAGCGCGAGGCAGTCCTCTTCCGTCTTGCAGTTCAGGAGCGTGCGGCAGAGAATTTTCGTCATATCCCCGTTTTCGTTCATAGCGTCTGCTCCAATGATTTTTGCAGGAACGCGCGCGTCTTGTCGCTCTTCGGGAAATCGAATACTTCCGCGGGCGTGCCCATCTCCTCGATGACGCCGTCCGCCATAAAGATGACCAGATCCGCCACGTTGCGCGCGAATTCCATTTCATGCGTGACCACGATCATGGTGCTGTCCGAAGATTTCAGCCCCTTGATCACTTTCAGCACCTCGCCCGTAAGTTCGGGATCGAGCGCGCTCGTCGGCTCGTCAAAACAGAGGATATCGGGATTGAGCGCGAGCGCACGGGCGATCGCCACGCGCTGCTGCTGCCCGCCCGAAAGTTCGTACGGGTAGGCGTTGCGTTTTTCGGTCAGCCCTACCCTGTCCAAAAGGGAATTCGCCTTTTCCTCGGCACGCGCTTTTTGCGTGGAGCGGATCTCCTGCAATACGCGCTTTTGTTCTTCTTTTTTTTCTTTACGCTCGTCGGGACCGCACTCTTTTAAAGACGCGCGCAATTCTTTCTTCTGATTTTTGAAATTTTCTTTGTCCAAAAGGTTTTGCGCCAGCGTGATATTCTGAAATACGGTGTACTGCGGAAACAGATTAAACGACTGGAACACCAGCCCGAAATGCAGGCGCTTTTTGCGGATATCCTTCACCGCTTTTTTGCCGAGTTCGGCAGCGTCGAACAGTTTTTCGCCGTTTAAATACAATTCGCCCGCGTCGGGTATCTCCAAAAAATTCAGACAGCGCAAAAGCGTGGTCTTGCCGCCGCCCGAAGAGCCGATGACCGCGAGCACCTGTCCCTTTTCCAGCCCGAAAGAAATGCCTTTGAGCACCTCGTTCTCGCCGAAATTTTTCCGATAATTTTTAATTTCCAAAAACGCCATACGCTACACCCTGAAATAATTGAGTTTCTTTTCCAGCCACCCGAACAGCAGCGTCAGGATGCCGATAAACGCAAGGTAAAATACGCCCGCATATAAGATCGGAAAGATGATGTTGACCGCGTAGGTCGAGGAGATCGTCGTTGCGACGCGGATGATCTCGATAACCGAAATAGTATTCGCGAGCGACGTGTCTTTGACGAGCGTCATGACTTCGTTGCTCATCGGCGCGAGCACGCGGCGGATCACTTGCAGCAACACGACGCGCATAAAGATCTGCGAACGCGTCATTCCCAAGACCTGCCCCGCCTCGTACTGCCCTTTGGAAATGCTCTGGATCCCGCCGCGGTATATCTCGGAAAAATAACACGCGTAATTGATGACGAACGCGATGACAGCCGCCAAAAAACGGTTGCTGAACGCGGGCAACCCCAAAAGCCCCGGGCCGTAAAAGATGATCAGAAGTTGCAACATGAGGGGCGTTCCGCGGACTACCCAGACGATCAGTTTGAAGAGCATACGTAGCGGGTAAAATCTGGACATGGTGCAGAATGCGACCAACAGCCCGAGCGGCAGAGCGAAAACGAGCGTCAGGGCAAACAATTCCAAAGTGGTAAGGAACCCCAACGCCAGTTCGCCGATAATTTCGATAAACATTCTGAACTCCGGACCGATCAGCCTTTATACGCCATGGGCGCGAATACTGTATAGCCGACAACGAATTTTTTCGCTTTCAATACGGCCGCATAGTCGCCGTCCGTAGGGAATTGGTAGTTTTCGTCGTATTCGCCGAATCCGTTGACGAGCACGTCCTGCAAGCCGTACTTTTCGCCGATCTTACGAATGGTCCCGTCTGCCCATAATCCCGCGAGGACGTGGTTGAACACGGCGGGAAGATTGCTTTTTTCGCGGCAGCCGACCGCATAGAATTCTTTTTCGACGCCCTCGATCTCCACGACCGACAGAGATTCGTGATAGGCGCCCGTTTCAGAGGTGATATAGTACCCTGCCATCACCGCATCGATCACGCCGACGTCGCTCGCACCCGAAGATACTTCGGTGAATATATCCAACTGTTTTTTCGCGGGAACAGGTTCCTTTTCGAACACGTCCTGAATTGTCGTAAACCCTGCGGAGCCGGCCTCTGCGACCATGGATTTAGCGCTCTTCAAACCTTCCAGCGTGCCGAACTTTTCGGCGTTCTCCTTTTTGACAACGGCTACCTGCTTATTTTCCATATACATTCCCGTAAAATCCAAACCGCCAATCTGCTGGTTTCTGTCCTCGTCGAAGTATCCTTCGTCGCGCGCTTTCGTATAGGTAAAGCCGTTCCACGCCGCGTCGATGCTGCGGTTATCCAATTCCGCCTCTTTGGTGTCCCAGTTGATCTCCACGAAACTGACACCCACGCCCAGTTTATCCGCGACCGCTTTTGCGAGTTCGATATCGAATCCGATCAGTTCTTTGCTGCAGCCCGACATGGTTACGCCGATCGCAGCCGTCAATACGAGCGCGAGCAGCAGAGTGAAAAATTTTTTCATGTGCAAACTCCTTGTTACATTATAAATTTCTTATCCATTATACTTTAACGCGCTAAATTAGTAAAGTAAATCGACGAAGTTTTTACAAAAAATTTTATAAAAAAATCCCCGAGCCGCTTTCAGCGGTTCGGGGCGAAATATCAGCAATCGGTGGGACGATGATTCCGGAAATATTCCAACAGCGCCTGCAAACCGTCGATCTGGCAGGAGATCCCACGCCCGATGTCGGTGTCGCGTACAAGGAGTCGGTTTTCGCGCGTTTCGAATACGGTCACCTCGGAATGAATGTCGCTGCGCGTTTCGATCGCCTTTTCCACGGAGTCGAAAGGTTCGTGCGCGCACAGTTTCAGACCGTGCGAATTGTAGATGAGCGTATAGCCTGCGATGCCCGTCTTTTCGTGGTACGCCTTGCAGAAACCGCCGTCGATGACGATCAGTTTCCCCTCCGCCTTGACGGGGCTCTCGCCGTCCTTTTTCTTGACGGGAACGTGACCGTTGACGATATGGCTGTATTTTCCGTCAATGCCGAAATCGCGCAGTATTTTTTCGCAGAACGCCTTGTCGTTGCAGTAGCGGTAATAGGCGTTGCTCTTTTCCTTATGGTATTTTTCGTCGTCTATGTAAACGCGCTCGAAGGTGGTCAGTTTTTCGCGGCCGAAAAGAGGAGAGCGCTTTCCGCACCAGAGATACCAGGCAAAGTCCAGCGCTTTCTGGTCGGTTTCGCCCTTTAAAAAGGCGTTGTACGCCGCGCGGACTGTGTTGTCGGCATAAATCATCAGTTCCTTGCCCCTGCGTCCCTCGAATTCCATGTAACTGCCGTCGGCATTGAGCGGGATACAGCCGTGAAAAATCAGGTTGTCGTTGAAAATCTTAAAGGACGCGCCCTTTTCGAACATGAACGCAACGTGGCGCGTCAGTTTTTCGCTATGCGAAAAGGCGCGTTTGAGCCCGTCGAGCACTTCCCGTTCCGCCGCAGTGTACGTAAGAGGCGCGGCAGGGTCTACCGTGATAAAGTCGCAGCGGTTGAGCCTGACCTCTTCCCCGTCCAAAACGACGGTGCCCTTTCGGTAATCGATGTGCGCCAAAACCTGGCGGTCGTCCATATCGTATTCGGGGCGGCGACCGATGATCTGCCCTTCCGCTTTCATGAGCATGAAAAAGACTGCCTTGCGCATTTTCGCGATCGTCGCGCGGTCCCCGTCGCCGTCCAGACCGTCGGTTTCCACGGGATAAAAGCGCGCGTCCTCGTCCATACAGTTTTCGGCATACACCGCAAGTTTTCGGAGGGATATGCCGTAGCATTCTTCCAGAACGTCGATATTGCAGTATTTGAGGGAAATATCCACAACGGTGAGAATACATGCCTCGTTGCCCATATGCGCGCCCATCCAGGAAATATCGTGATTGCCCCATTGCAGATCGGCATTGTGATGCTGCATGAGAAGATCCATGATCTTATCGGGATTTTCGCCGCGGTCAAACAGGTCGCCCACGATGTGCAGCGCGTCTACCGCCAGCCTCTTTATAACGTCCGTGATTGCGACGATAAAATCCTCTGCGCGGTTCAGTTCGATAATGGAGGCGAAAATTTCGTTGTAATACGCCTCTTTGTTAAAGTCTGTGCGGTCCATATTGATGAGTTCGTCGATGATATAATCGAAATTGCGGGGCAAGGATTTTCGCACCTTGCTTCGCGTATATTTGGAGGCGACCGTCTTGCACACTTCCAAAAGCCTGTGAAGTTGCACCGCGTACCATTCTTTGAGTTCTGCAACGCCCTTGGCTTTCATCTCAGCGATGATCGCCGCGGGATAATAGATGAGGGTCGCGAACTCGTCGCGCTCGCTCTTGGTCATCACCTTTCCGTAAAGCGCCTCTATCTTTTCCCGGATAACGCCCGAGCAGTTGTTCATGATATGGCAGAACGCCTCGTACTCGCCGTGCACGTCGCTCAGAAAGTGCTCGGTGCCCTTGGGAAGGCGCAGGATCGCGTCGAGGTTGATGATCTCCGCCGCCGCCGACTGAAACGTGGGATATTTTGCGGACAACACCCGCATATATTCGTTAAAATATTGTTCGTTGTTTTCCATACGCATTATTGTATCACGGAACGCGCCCCGCGTCAACCTTTCGCGAAAAAAACCCGCATTCTATCAGAAATGCGGGTTGTATTTAAAGTACTTTGGAGAGAAAATCCTTTAAGCGTTGATTCTGCGGATTCCCGAAAATCTCCGCGGGAGGGCCCTGTTCAACGATCTTGCCCCCGTCCATAAAGAGAACGCGGGTGGCGACCTCGCGCGCAAAACCCATCTCGTGCGTGACGATGACCATGGTCATGCCCTCGTCGGCAAGTTCCTTGATGACTTCGAGCACTTCGCCCACCATTTCCGGATCGAGCGCGCTCGTCGGCTCGTCGAAAAGCATGACTTTGGGGTTCATGGCGAGCGCGCGCACAATGGCTATGCGCTGCCGCTGTCCGCCCGAAAGCGTGGAGGGATATACGTCCGCCTTATCCGAAAGACCGATGCGCTCCAAAAGGCGCATGGCGGTCGCCTCGGCGTTTGCTTTCATCTCGCTCACCGTATACGGCAAATCGAGGAGCGGCTTTTTCTCCCTGCGGAATACATTGGCGATCCTCGTAAAGAAATTTTTTCTTTTGACGGTCCGTATCTTCTTTTTGCCGATATGCACGGGCGCCATCGTGATGTTCTTTTTCACGGTCATGTTGTTGAACAGATTGAACTGCTGGAACACCATGCCCATTTTCTGGCGGTGCAGATTGATGTCGACTTTCAAATCGCACAGATCTTCGCCGTCAAAGATGACTTTGCCCGACGTAGGGTCTTCGAGAACGTTCAGACAGCGGAGATACGTGCTCTTGCCGCTGCCCGAAGGCCCGATGATGCAGACCTTTTCCCCTTCGTACACCGTATCGGAAATATCGTCCAGAACGACTAAATCGCCGAAATGTTTGGAAAGGTGCACAACGTCGATCATATGCTTTTTTTCCGCAGAAACGTTGTCAGCGTTTTCTTTCACTCTTACGCAACCTCCTTTCCACAAAACGGATCAAAACCGTAGCAAGTAAAACAAGAATCAGATAACACACGGCGAGCATCAGATAAGGAACCATATATTCGTATGTTTTACCAGGAATAAGCGTAAACGCCTTTGTAAGGTCGACTACGGTGATAAAGCTCGCAACAGAAGTATCTTTCAAAAGCATAATCAATTCATTGCCGAGCGTAGGCAAAACATTTTTTATAGCCTGCGGAAAAACGATGCGCACCATCGTAGACGTATATCCCATACCGAGCGTCCTTCCTGCCTCGTATTGCCCGTTATCCACAGACAATATGCCGCCGCGCATAATCTCCGCAACGTAGGCGCTGCTGTTCATTCCGAACACAAGAACAGCCTCTATCACCGCGTTCAGATTGATGCCTAAAACGGGAAAAACGATATAATGGAAAACAAGCAACTGTACGACGATCGGCGTACCGCGGAATAACGCAGTATAGATATCGCCGATACGCGCAAAAACTTTAGCGATCGTATTCCGATTCTCCGCAACTTTAATAGCGGCAATCAGCGTTCCGATAATGATCCCGATGAAAAGGCCCAAAATGGCGATGATCAGAGTATTTCTCAGCCCGATCAAGATATTGACATATGCTCCGTTAATCAATTCGTCAACGAAGATGTTCCACATTTTCCCAAACGACATACAGATTAACCGTTAATACCCTTTACGACCAATCCGAGCGTTGTACCGTCGGCGACAACGAAATCAATCTTTCCGTTTGACAGATCTTTGACTGCCAAGCCTATGGAATCGTAAGATTTCGCATCTATATTCTTGAATCCGGTAAAGCCGAACCCTTCGTCTCCGACCAAATATAAATATCCCGTCTGCGCTGTAGCTGCGCCCGCCTTTTTGCCTGTCAATTCTTTCAAAATCTTTTCCACATCTTCGACGGTCTTGCAGTTATCAAAAGTCGTGTCGGATTCTTTCACCGCGATCTTCTGCGTGGCCTGGTAATATTCAACGCTGAAATCCAACGTTTTATCTCTTTCTTCGGAGATAGTCAAGCCAGCCATGCAAATATCTGAACTGCCATCCGCTGCGGCAAGAATGGAAGCATCGAAATTCATATTCAAAACGACAAGCGTTTTGCCCATGTATTCCGCCATCATTTTTGCGACATGCATATCGATACCCGCCAATTTAGAACCGTCCATATATTCGAAAGGCGCAAATTCCGCATTGGTCGAAACGACCAATTCTTTGCTCCTGTCTTTGGACACGGTCTGCACAGAGCCGATATCGCCCAATTTTCCGTTTCCTTCCTTTTCGACGATGGAATCCAGCGTGACGCCGTCGATTCCTTCACTGCTCTTGAGCTTGCCCATAAACTCGTTGACTTTGTCCAAAAGTTCTTTGTTACCCTCTTTCACAGCATAAGCATAACTTTCGTCCGTCAGTTTTACGTCGATCACTTTTACATTTTCCGGCGATGCGCAACCGACGATCGCGAAACAGAGTACCGACGCCAATAACGCGGCGATGACAGCCAAAACTACTTTCTTCATTTTTGAACTCCTCTGGTATAAATTTACGGCGCGGAAAAATTTCCGCGCTGTTTTTCAGCATAAAAAACAGTTTTATGATACGGTTTCATTTTATCACGATACGCGCATAAATGCAACTGTTTTGGTTTTGAATTTGAATTATTATGCAACATTTTCATGGAATCATGAATATTTACAGGCGCCCGCATAAGCGGACGCCTGTAATAAACCGAATTTAAAACAACGGAACTGCCTTTACGCCCGCATACTTTATGCCCGCGGCCGTATCGGACTGCTGTTTTTGATAATTGTTCGCGCTGTCGGATCCGTACATATAAAAACGGAAATCCTGCGTGCCCGCCGCGAGCGGTAAGATCTGTCCCTGATGCCCCACGTCGCCCTCCGCGTCCTTCAACACGTCGATATTCACGTAATAACAGGAATAATCGGACAGAGAGGCGATCTGCGACGCCAAAGAAAGTTGCGCGTAATTTTTGCCGCCGCCGTAATAAGCGATGCCGCCGTGCACGTACTGTTTGCCGTCCACGATCTGGATCAGATTTCCGTAGCGCGCGGGATCTTTGCTGCAGACAAAATCGAGCATTGCGCCGATATTGAGTTTCAGATCGGACATTTCCGTGTCGATGAGCGTACTGCTGTCCACAAGGCTCAGATCCTTCCAGTCGTACAGACGCACGTCGCCTTCCAGACGGAGCACGGACGCAAACGATGTGCCGCCCGCACCCGACCAGCCTTCGAAATTCAGGCCTTGATCTGCCGAATCTTTATACAGCACGGTGCCCGAGAAGTTACTTTCCACCCCGACGGTGAAAAGTCCGCTCGTTTCCAACACGCTGTCCTTTAAGACGACGTCGGTCATGACGTACGTTTTGTAAAAATATTCATCGTCCAAATATTGGTTGCTCTGCGCGCGGTACGCGTTCCCGTTTTCGTCGAGAAGGTTGGGTTCGATGCACGCCGCAACGTCGGAAGAGAGCGCTTTGCTCGCGCGCAACGCGCGGTTCGCGCCGATCTTCAACAAAAATTCCCGTCCCTGCGAAATGACGCAGCCTTCGATGCGCACGTCGATGCGCTCATTCTCCGCGCCCTTGTTTTCGGAAAGGCTGTCGATGAAATACTTGCTTCCGTCGCGGTTGCCGCCGTATGCGCGCACAACGTTGCGCCCGTTGCGGATGCGGCAGTTCAAAATCTGCGCGTCTGCATTAATCTCCAACGTCGTACCCACGTTGTTCAGATTGGAAAGGTCGTAACCGCCGCCCTCCGTCTGCAAAGATTCGTCGCTGCACCCGAGCAAGGTCACGTTGTACAGCGTGACGCCGTCCGTACGGATAAGGAACGCGGCGTTGTCCTGCCCCGCGACGGAAGCGACCTGCCCGTAACTGACGAAATACAAGGGGCCTCGGAACAGCAGCGGCTGTCCCGTGCCGTCCCTGGCGTTGGTAAAGTATTCGGCATCGATGGAGTATCCGTTGCCGTACACGTCGTTTTTGAATTCAAGAACGTATTTGACGTACGCGTTCTCCTCGGCGTTCGTATTCTTATAGAATTCGATATTGTAGGTTGATTTCATTTTCCCGAGCATGGATTCGCGTTCGGAAAGTGGCAGGACTTCGCCCGCGGCGTTCGTACCGAGTTTGATATTTCCGCCCAAAACCACGGCTTTTCCCGCCTTTGTTTCCTTGAACAACTGCGCGCTCGTCTGCACCTGCACGGCGCGGTGCGCCACGTTAAACGTGACGGTCGCGCGCACGTTTTTGCCGAACGAATCGTTGCCCTGCCACGAGGCGGCCACGGTCACTTCTCCCGTGCCGACGGGGATCAGCGTCACGCGGTCGTCCGTCACGGACAGTTTCGCCACACTCTCGTCGGAAACTGTAAAATCCAGATCGGACAGTCCGTCCACAGCCTCGTCCACGTTATAAGCCAATACTTTGAGTTCATAAATATTGGAAACGGTTTTATCGCCCGTACCGTCATAGCGCTCGCCCGCGATCGTCGTGCGCCCCGCCAGCCCAACGCTGCTCTTATCGGTAAACTGCACCGCCGTGACGGAACGCACCGCTTCGATCTCCAGTTCCGCGGGATAAATATCCATCGGCTTATTGTTGCGGTAAGCCTGCGCCTGCAACGTGAACGCAGTGCCCACGCGCGCAGTCAGCGTACAGACGCTGCCGCTATCGTTCTGCGAAAGTTCTATCTGCGCCGCATCCGCCGTATTCGTGACCGACCAACGGTAGGTTATGCCGCTGACGATGACCGACGGCACCGCGTAAAAGGCGACGGGCGTATCCAAAAGAACGGTCGCGCCGTTGCCGCTCTGCACGGGCAACTCCGAACGGAGAGAGAACGCGAAGTCTTCGAACGAGATCCCCACTTCTTCGATTTTTCCGCCCGCGCTCACCGAAACGGTAAACTCGCTGTCGTGCATTTCGGCAAACCGCACGTCGACGCGGTAACGCCCTGCGGAAAGCATCGTCACCTCGCTTTCCGCGACGTTCGCGTTTTCCGCGACCGTAGGTTCGCTGTCCGATTCTACATAGAAACTCGCCTGTTCGCTTTCTTTTTCAAGCGATAACACTTGCCCCGTGCCGCCGTTGACGGTAAAGCCCGATACGGTGGCGGTCTTGGAAACGTCGAGCGTCACCGTCTTGCGGAGATCGCCGCCGAGCCCTCCCTCTACGGTCACCGACAGCACCGTTCTGCCTCTGAACGGCAAAAGAATCGTCGCCGCTCCTTCGTCGATCTCGGCAAAGCCGCTCAGCACTTGTATCTTCGCACCCGCAAACCCGCTCGGCACGATCGTCGTCTGAAATCCGAACCGTCCCGAAAACGCTTGCGCAGTATAGCCGCTTTCCGACGATGTCAGAATATTTTCGCGGTCGGCATCGCCGAAAGAAAAGAGAGTAAAATCAAAATCGTAAGGTTTCGACGAACCGACGATCACCGTCAGAGAATCGGTGTAACCGCCGTCTTTGCTTACGGCCACGACGCGCGCCGAACCAGCGCTCTTGGCGATCAGCGTTCCGTCTTCTTTCACGGAAACGTCGGCAAATTCGCTGCCTTCCACTTCTTCCACGCGGAAAGAATATTCTTTGTTGCTCGCGTTGGCGGGGCGCACTTCCGCGCTCAGGCGAGTATCGTTATTATAACTCGCAAGATCCAGGCGAAGAGTATCGTGTTCGGGTTTTTCCAGAATTTCGATGCCGCTCGCCGAAACGGACACGCCCAGACTCGCCACGTTGCCCGAAGAAAACACGACGAATATGAAGAGCAACGGCAAGACAAGCATCAATGCAATGACATTTTTTCTCATAGCAGGCCTCCGCCGCTGAACTCGTAATATTTTTTACCGAGTTTGCGGACGAGATAATAGTAAGCGAGCGCCGCCGCGCACAAAGACACGACGCCGACGATCAAATAAGTGATATATTCGCCGTTCCAACCGCGCAGGGTGAAGAGCATACGAATGAGCAGCACCGCGCCGCCGATCAGGAACGAGGCGAGCATGCCGAGCACGATGATCGTACTGACGGTATTGCCCGATTCCTTGATCTCGCCGTCTTCTTCCGTGGAAAATTTGGCATGGTTGAAATCCGAACGCGTGGCAAAGCAGATCTGCGCGAAACTGCACAGCATTCCCGCGGCGAATAAAAACAAGGCGATCCATAGACTTAAGTATCCCGTTGCAAACAGCAAAAGCGCCGAGATCGCCTGCGAGAACGCAGTCACGACCATACACAGAAAAACTTTGGAAAAGAATACGGATTTATAACTGACGGGCATGGCTTTCACGGAATAAAACATGGCGCCGTCGCGGCTGATATTTGTGGTACAGAATACGTTGGTGAGCGAACCGAACAAGAGCGTCAAAAATATTGCCAGTTCCACGTTGCAGTTTACGCCGATCAGTTTGACGACGAGCGAAGCCCCTACCGACATACAGAAATATACCATCATCGGCATGATCACCGCCACCGAAAAATAAGAAAACATATAGGACGGCGTGCGAAAGATCTGCAAAAACTCCTTTTTCACGAGCGCGGAAAAGGTCGTTCTGCGTTGCGTCAGTTTACGTTTGGGATAAATAAAGTTTTCTCCGCCCGCAATGCGCGACTGCAACGCGCGGGTCAGGATGGCGCGGATCATGGTCATCGACAGGATCAGGCAGACGATGAGCATGATCAAAATGCCCAGCCCGCTGAATAAACGCTCGCGTTTGAGCATGAAATTGGCGAGCCATTTGCCCGGATAGAGAGCGTTCGCAAACGATTGCAGAAAATCCATCACCCGTTCGTTGAAGAAATATTTCAACTCGTCGCCGAGCAGCATTTCTTTCACTGCGCCGAGCAGCATGGCGTACAGGTAGAACAGCGCCGCGGTGATCGCCGTGACGATGATATAATTCAAAAAAAAGCGAGGTTTCAAAAACTGTTTGACCGCATTGTACGGCAGCGCCAGAAGCGAGGCGACCGCAATGGAAATGAGCGGCAGGAGCACGCAGGCAGCGGCAGTCATCAGATAATACCAGGCGGGCTGCGGAGAATGCACCGCGATCGTGACGTTGACGGGTAAAATCGTCAAAAGCGCGAATAATATCTGTCCCGCATAAATAGTCAAAAGTTTGGAAACATACAGCGTCTTTGCGCCGACGGGCATGGCGGAAAATAATTTCATATCGTCCGCGGCAAACAGCGCGCGGTTGATCTGCGAAACGCCGCCGATGACCATAAAAATCAGAATCGCGGTATACGCGATGCTCAAAAGTTCGTAGAGCCGCGCGGTGGGATTGTAAACGCCGTCCGTCTTGATCGAAAGATAAATATCGGAAAATTTTCCGAAAAATATTGCGAATATCACTAAAAAAGCGGCGGTCAGCAAAATGCGCAGCGTAAAGCCGACAGCGTCGAAATTGCCCTTTTTGAACGAGGAGGCGCGTTCTTGCCGCTGCTTGCGAAGGAGTGCTTTGAGGAGCGAAACGTCAATTTTGTCTTTCATTTTGTAAAAAGTACTCCTCGAAATCAAAATAAGGATCGCGCGCGATGATTTCTTTTACGTTGATATCGGAAATCTGTTTGCCCTTTCTGATCAGCACGACGCGGTCGCAAAGTTTTGCGACCGTATTGAGCGCGTGCGAAGAAAAGATGATGCAGTTGCCCGCCTTTGCATAGCCGCGCATAAAATCCTGCACGGCGCGCATGGTGCGGGGATCCAGTCCCGTCATCGGTTCGTCCAAGATCCACAGTTTGGGCGCGTGAATAAGCGACGCCATCATACAGATCTTCTGACGCATCCCGTGCGAATAAGAGGACACAAGGTTGTTGATCGCGTCCCCCAACTGAAAAACCTGTTCGAGCGCATCGAGGCGCTCTTTGCGAAGTTTCGTGGACACTTTGTAGACGTCCGCCATAAACGAAACGTACTGAATGCCCGTCATTTTCACGAACACGGCGTGATTATCGGTGACAAATCCCATGTTCATTTTGGCTTTCACGGGTTCCTTTTTGATATCGTAACCCGAGATCGAGATGCTGCCTTTTTCAAAAGGCAGCATCCCCTCCAGACATTTCAGCGTGGTAGACTTCCCTGCGCCGTTGTGGCCCAAAAGCCCCACGATCTCTCCCTCGTGACAAGAAAACGTCACGTTTTCGATCGCATAATCCGCTTTTTTCGAGTACTTTTTATACAAGCCCTGAATTTGCACGACCGCGGTCGAGTTGTTTTTTTGTTCCATATTCTTCCTCTTTCCTATTATTGTAAATTATTCGTTTTACTGCCTTATACAGCGACTACCCAGCCGCTTTCGGTGTAGGTGTAATTGCCTGCCGTAAGCGGCGTTCCGTCAACACCGTCGATTTTACCGTTCGCCGTGATTGTCGAATTAAACATTACTCCGGTTTTGCCTGTTGTCGCTTTATCCTCTTTAATTGTACCGCTGAGGTTTGAACTTTGTATTTCCATTATAGAAGCTATTTGCCCCGAAATCTCGGCAGCCAAGGTTGCCGACGATTCAACAATCAAACTACCTTTTATTAAAATTTGTGCAGGAGTAGCCGCAGTATAATCAAATGTAGGAGATACGCGATACATTTTTCCCATATCCACAAACGGATAGGAACGGCCACCGTCGCGCCATTGCGTTACATCACTATCATAATCGACACAGTGAGAACCGTATGCAAATAATTTCCCTTGCAAATTCAAAGTTGCTTCTTTTTCAACGATTAAATCCGCACCCGGCAAAAGTTTGATTTGTACATCACTTGGAATTGTAGTAGTGCCCGAATGAACAGTAATAACAAAATTTCCAGGGATTGGAACTTGCGTATTTTTGGTTGAAAAATTATTCATGGTACCTAAACTCAAAGATAAATTATTAATTTTTATATTTCCAAATAAATCAAACAGAATATTCCCAGTAATTTCGTCTACTTTTTTTACGATTCTACTATTCTCGCCCATTTCTAAAAAGGCATCGTTGGAATTTGAAACAAAGGAAACTTCTGCAACGGCAAAGTCGATGATGTCAGCATAAACTTTGCCTTGTACCACATATTTTGAACCCGGTTCCAATTCTATTTTCGATATTATATTATTTAAAGTATATTGATTTAAAGGAAAAACCTCTGTTTTCCCAGTTAAAGCAGCCAAAAGACCACCTACAATACCCGTACTAATCGATCCGCCTTTCCAACCAGGCATATTAAATAATTCTTTTACTGTACCACCCTCTTGCGCAATAATTTTCCCTTCGCCATAGACAAATCCCAAAACATGGATAACACCTCCGTTTAATACAATTATTTCAGCATTACTTTGTATTTGTAAGGTTGAATATCGAGTGTCTGCAACATAACCAGCAGGAATAGGGCCACCTCCTCCCATACCAGTTGCCGCGTTAACATAAATATTGCCGCTTACCTTAAAAATAATTTCTTGTGGTATAATAAATTCCACATATGGACCTGTTTCACGATTTACATAAGCAGGTTTAGTATTATCCATATTTGCTTTTTCGACATCTGAACTTTCGTTTACATCAAAAGGCAACAACAAGGTAACCCCTGCTTTCACTTCGTAGTTTGTAGCGGAGTACAAATCGGTAAATTTAGCGAGGGTTTCCGCAGAGGCGAAAGCCGTATCGTGCTTGACGATAACGGTGCCCTCCGTAGCCGCCTCGAGCGCATCTTCGATCGTGTAGAGTGTATCACCTACGCCGACCGATTTCAGTTTGAAATACGTTTCGGTTTCTTGTTCGGTCAACTCGAAATATTGATTTTCCGCATCATATGCCAAAGCGTATAATACAAAATAGGTGGAACCGATATCAAAATTCGCGTTTGTAGTAACAGTGAATTTAAGATTTAAATATGCGATTTCTTCCTCACTCAAAACGCGTTCCTCGCCCAAAATCCGATATGTGGGTTCGGGAAGAGCCTTTACCTCGAAATCCGCTTCAAGCGGATCGACGGCAATGGTCACTTTTTCGCGGCGGGCGTTGATCGTGATTTTCAAGGCAAAATCGTTGTAATTTTTCGGATCGGCGTTATAAACGGCGTCGTACTGATTGTTGCCCAAAACCAATTCACGCGAAGGCTCTTTCCAAGTAAAATATTCGTCCAATGTAATGCTTTCGAGCGTTTTTCCGACGCCCATGACTTCGGAAATTTCGGGGTGCGTCTTACCTTCGTAATCGGCTTTATGCACCGTGATCGTGATATCTTGCGTTTCACCGAAATAATTCTTTCCTTCCGATAAAGTCAACGTTATGACGAACGAACCGCCATCGGGAACGTCGGTAAATTTATTCTTCGTATTGCTCCGATTGCCGTCCCCCGTCCATTTCACGCCGCTAAGGTCTACGACCTGCTCCGCGCCGTTATAGGTATAATCCGTTTGCACAGCGGAAGTATCGATCGTGCCCTGCGCCTTGGTTATAGTAATAGTATATACGTCATTGACGCTTTTATAATTTGATCCGGAAACGGTATACGTGATCTCGTACGTACCCGCATCCGCAAAGGCAGGCGTCCCCTCGAAAGGTTTTCCGTTTACTGTATACGTGACGGTTAACTGATCGTCTACGTTGCCCGTAACCGTTATGCCCTCGCCGAATTCGGCACCGTCGTAAGTTTTATTCTGATTCCCCGGATTTGTCACCGTCAGTTCTTTGGGTGCGATGGTGACGGTATAGGAGCCGCTCTTTTCAATGTAATTCGCACCGAAAACGCGATAACCGACCGTATAACTGCCTGCGTCGGTAAACTGCGGCACGGTATCCGATTTCTTGTCACTATACGTATATTCTATCGTATAACCAGCATCCAAAGCCTCGACCGTCACGCCGTTGCCCTGCTTCTGCGCGTTAAAGGTAAAGTTATTTTCCTGCGGCGTGACCGTCAATTCCGCTTTATGGACGATGACCTCTATCGTTGCGGTCGCGTCCGCATAGTTGTCCGTTCCCGCGACAGTGAGCGTAATGGTATGCGTGCCCGCATTTATGAAAGCATGATCGCCCCAAGTCACCTCGCCGAAAGCCGCTTTCACATCGTTCAAATCAATAACGTGTTCTGCGCCGTCGTACGTCCATTCCGTACCCGTAACGGAAGAAACGTCGATCGAGTTGGGTGCTTTGGTAACGGAAAGATCATAAGTTCCGTTCGCATCGTTATAATTATCATTGCCCGTAACGGTATAATGCACCGTCACCGACTCGACGTTTGTCAGAACGGGCACGGCAGGGTTGCCGCCATATAAAACGGTGAAGTTATCTTCCCCGAATGCAGTTACGGAAATGCTTTTGCCCTGCGCGCTGCCGGTGTAAACGTACGATTGGTTTTCCGCCACGATTTCATAGTCTGCTTTGGCGACTTTTACCGTGACTTCGACGGAAACCGCCTTATAATTTTCGCTTTCCGCGACGGACAGCGTAACGGTATATTCGCCCGCGTCTTTAAATACGGTTTCGCCGCTGACGGCGACGGTGCCGTTGGTCGCGGTCGCCTTAGAAAAATCTACCGTATGATCTTGCCCGTTATAGGTAAATTCCGTTGCGCCGATCCCGGAGTAATCGATGTGATTTTCAGCCTTTAGTATCGTTACTTCGAAATCTCCGTCTACAGGAACGTAATTTTCCGCAGAAACTTTGTAGGAAATCTTATACGTGCCCGCATCGGTCAACGAGGGAACGGCAGTCGTAAATTCACCATCGTTTATACTGTACTCGACCGCAGCGGCGACGCCTTGAACAGTCACCTCGAATTCGTGCGCTTTGCCGTCGTATGTTTTCGTTGTTTCGGACGGTTCGAGAATGACTCCGTCGCCAAAGTTCGAATCCACTAATGTGACTTTCAAATCGTATGAAATTTCAAAATCGGCTGTGACGTCGGTATCCTGATAAAAAATTTGGTATGAACCGCTTTCCCATTCGAAATGTTGCGCAAAACTGCTTTCGTCGGTCGCCATATAGGTTCCCTGTTTTGTCGATTTCAGCCGCACGATGCCCTCGAATACGAAAGGCGAGCCTTCCGCAAACCGCGGCCCGAACGTCCATTTGATCCCGCTCTTCTGATTATCCGAACGTTCGACCGCGAAAACCTGTTTTTCCACGGTAAACGATGCCGAATCTATGGTGATATCATAATTCTCGTTGAAAAGATTTTCAATGGTCGCGGTATATTCGCCTGCGTTAAATAAAGCGGCGGGCGTATAGGCTGCGCCGTCCTTGGTATAAACGATGGTCATGTCGCCGAGTATGCTTTCGGGTTCGTCGAACGCGAGCGCCGAAACGGAATGCGAAACAATTACCTCGTCGCCGAAAGTATAAACGTCGCGTTCAGCGGACACTGTAACGGTCACTTCTTTCGGAGCGACGGTAAAGCCGATTCCGCTCATCTCGATGTCATAATTTTCCGCAGTAAATCCGACGGCTTTTGCCGTGTAATTGCCGACGATGAATTTTTCGTCTTCGTACGGAGATTCGTCGCGTGATACGGAAAGAGAGCCACCCACCAGGACTTTTTCATCTTCGTCATATGCGAATTTGCCGAAAACAAATTTTAGTTCGGGCGTTTCGCCGTAAATATATCTTTCTTTGTCCGCCTTTACGTCGATCGTCAAAGACTTTTTCGAAACGGTCAACTCCGCGGTCTCAACGTGTACGTTATAATCGGGAAGTTCCAGCCCCTCCAAAGAAACTACGTATTTGCCGACGGCGAGTTGCGAGCCGTCGAAGGACTGATCGCCTTGCGCATACGCGAATACGACGTTCTTCGTCTGTTCCTCCTCTTCCGACTCCGAAATAAAGCCTTCGTAAGCGACGCTCGCCTCGGGCAGATCGCCGTAAGTCAGAGAAGACTGTCTGAGACTCACCGTCGCGGTAAGGTCTTTTTTGATAACGGTAAACGGCGTTTTATTGACCAATATATCATAATTTTCGGATTGCGCCTCGACGGTCGCGATATAGTTGCCGACATGGAAAACATTGTCCGAAACAACAACGCCCTCGGAATTTTTGAATACGGCGCGGGGATTGCCGATATCGCTCATATTTTCCCCGTAGACGAAACCTTCGTACGTAATTTTCTCCACGGGTTTTTCGCCGTAAACGAGAGAAGTTTTTTCCACGCTTACATTGAGCGTGAGATCTTTTTTCGCAACTTCGAAGTTTTCCGCGGCTGCAAATGCGATGGCATAATTTTCCGACGTCAGCCCGCTCACGGAAACGGTATAACTGCCTGCAACAAAACGCGCGGAGAAATCATGCACTTCGCCGTCTTTGGTGTAAGCGTACACGGCTGTGCCCGAAAGCACGTTTTCGTTTTCGCCCTCGATAAATCCGTCGTACGTAATTTCAGGGTTCGGCTTTTCTCCGTATACGATCGAGGGGACCTTCACGCCGATCTGCAAATCCGCCTTTTCGATGGTAAATTCTGCGGCATCGACGTTCAGTTCATAATTTTCGTTCGCGGCAAAACGCGCGTTCACTACGTATTTGCCCGCGCCGAACAGACCGTTCGGCAGATAAGCCTCACCGTCTTTTGTAAAGGTATATTCGGGAACGAACAGAGATTCATCCTCTTTTAAAATTCCCGTAAATTTTACGTTACATTCGGGATCTGTTCCGTAAATGCCGCCCTTTGCGGTAAGCACAGCCCTCGCTTCGCGTTTGGAAACGATAAAGGATGCGGCTCTCGCATAGGAAATGTTATAATTCTCCGAGGTGAATCCCTGCACCGAAACGGTATATTCGCCCGCGCCGAACAAGCCTTCCGCCGTGAAAGGTTTGCCGTTTTTCGTATAGGAATATTCTGCCGCGCCGCCGAGCGAAGTTTCACCGTCGCCGTTCGCAAATCCGTCGAAACTCAAATCTAAAATCAATAAGATATCAGAAATTTCGCCGTAGACGAAATTTTCCGCGCTCACCGTAACGGTGAGATCTTTGGGCGTAACTGTCAGAGTCGCCGCCGTGACGTTAAGCACATAATTATCGGGTTCCGCAAATTCCGCGACGACGGAATACGTACCGACGCCGAGTTTATTGCCCGCAACGGGGATGCCGTCTTTCTCGGTATAAGTATAACGAGGGTGCAGATCCAAACTCGTTTGGCTGTCCTCGTATTGAAAATCGCCGTACGTGACGAAAGGCGCGCTTGCCGTACCGTAAACGACGCTGTCGGCGCCGAGTCCGACGGTGACGGAAAGCGCCGCTTTTTCCACGGTCACCGTTTTCGAAAATTCCTGCGTGTCGGTCAAGACGTTTTCGCCGTACACCGCGGTGACGGTTACGGAAAGTTTATATTCGCCCGCATTGCGGAGCGTGAATTTTTCATGGGCGGAACCGTCGTTCCACACAAAAGTATAGACGATGCTTTCCTCTTCGGTATTTTTCAAATCCGAAACAAGAGCGAAATCGTCCCCTTTTCCGTAAATGAGATCGCCCTCGGTCGAAATCTCCGCGCCGGAAAAATCGACGCTGTATTTCGCGAAAATCTCCGCGTTATCGGCGGGCATTTTATCGCCCGTTTCGACGGGGGTATCGTAATTTTTATCCCAATACCAACCCTCGAATACGAACACGGGATCGACGCCTTCGGGTTCGGTCAAAGCGAGCGCGGATTCAAATTCGACGCTCTCGTCTTTCGTTTCGCCCAAAACATTTCTGGTGAGCCGATAATGATTTTTCGTATATAGCGCGGTTATGACCGTCTTGCTCGTAATGCTCGTGTGCGGTTTATCCCATTTCTCGAAAGTATATCCCGGATGTTCGGGCGGCGTAGGCAGAGTTGCGTCTTCACCCTCTTTGACTTTCTGATCTTCGCCGATCTTTTCGCCCGTGACGCCGTCTTTGAAAGACACGCTGAAATATACGTCTTCGGGGTCTTTTTCTTCGCGGGAAAATACCGCATAAAACGTGACGTCGCCGACGACGATGTGACTCTCGACGGGCTTTGCGTCCTCGCCTTCGGTAAGGCTCCAACCTTTAAACGTATACGTGTACGTTTCGTCGTCCTCTTTCGTCGGAGGCGTTTCGGGAAAAACGACGCGGCTGCCCAATGCGGCGTCCGCCGAATCATACTCCTCCCCTTCGCTGATAAACGTGACTTTATAAGTTTTGCCTACGATATTTGCGTCAATGCAACCCGTCAACAAAAAGGCAAAACCCAAAGCCAGCAATGCAGCCAATAACCATCTTTTTTTCATCATTGCTCCTTTTTTCGCGCGCAAAACAGACCGAAAAAACTGATTTCTTTTCAATCATTTTTCCCGGTCCGTTTTGTTCTGCAATTTCAGTTGTTCAATTTATACCATACTTTACGCCAAAAAGCAAGCGGATGATCCTCAAATTCGACAAATCGTGACTTTTTTCACGGAATTCTCATTCACATAATTACAAAAATTGGGAAATCATTTTTTGAACACCTTTCCGTCCGTCGAGACGATATAAACTTCAAAAGGAATATTTTTCCCGCTATTTTCCAGCGCCGCGCAAAGAGCGCTCTCCATTTTGCCGCAGCACGGCACTTCCATACGGACAAGAGTGAGGCTCAGAATATCGTTCGCCTTTAAGATCTCCGTCAGTTTTTCGGAATAATCCGCCATATCCAGTTTGGGACAGCCGACGAGTGTGACGCGGCCGCGGATAAATCTGCCATGAAAATCGCCGCAGGCGTACGCGGTGCAGTCTGCCGCGACGAGAAGGCGGGCACCTTGAAAATAGGGCGCGTTGACAGGGACGAGTTTGATCTGCACGGGCCATTGCGAAAGTTCGCTCCGTGCTTCGTTAGCCGTTTCGGGCGCGCTCCTGCGTTCGATCTTTTTCGATTGCGCGGACGGACAGCCGCACGGCAGCGTCTGCGCTTTTGCGCGCGCCACTGCCGCCGCGTCATAGGCGGGCGCCTCGCGCGTTTCAAACGAGATGGCGTTCGCGGGGCAAGCGGGCAGGCAATCGCCGAGCCCGTCGCAATAATCTTCACGCAAAAGTTTTGCCTTGCCGCCGGCCATGCCGATGGCGCCTTCATGGCACGCCGCCGCGCACAGACCGCAGCCGTTACATTTTTCTTCGTCTATTTTTATAATTTTCCGAATCATAAAAAAAATACCTCCTTGACTTTACGCATGAATTATACTATACTTTTTGCATAAAATACGTTGTAACGACAACGGATTGGAGAGAAATCATGAATAATTTCCATCAAAACTGCCCTCTCTTTCGGAATCTCGAAAATGAATACAGCGCGCTTGCCGCACTGTGCGCGCGCAATAAGAATTATGAAAAGGGCGAATTTTTATTGCACGCGGGAGAGCCGACGCGCGAATTCGGTATATTGACGAGGGGTACCGCGCATATCGTGCGCGAGGACGAAGAGGGAAATCCCGTGCTCGTGGCGGAACTCGGAAGCGGCGAACTGTTTGCCGAAGCGTTCGCGCTCGTCGGAACGCCTTTGGCCGTGAGCGTGATAGCGGCGTCCGATTGCGAGGCGCTGTGGCTCCGCGCGCAAAAATTTGCCGACGCCGACGCAAATTTACAGCCCGTAGCCGCCAATCTGTTACAGATCCTCGCGCAAAAGAGCGTCGCGCTGACGGAACGCGTGGAGTGCCTGTCCAGGCGGACGCTGCGCGGGAAAGTGCTCTGCTATTTAAAAAAGGAATCCGAGCGCATAGGCTCGGATTCCTTTACGATCCCTTTCGACAGGCAGGCGCTCGCCGACTTTTTGGGAACGGACAGAAGCGCGCTTTCCGCCATGCTGTCAAAATTGCAGCGGGAAGGCGCGCTCGAATTTCATAAAAATCGATTTCGGCTCAAAAATATTTAATCGGCGCGGAAATTTTTATTGACGATCGGCAAAAGTTTTTTGGCGAGCAGCGCCGCCAGAACGCAGAGCACGATATCCTTGAAAATATACAAAATATTGTACGTCCAAAGCGCCGCCCAGACACCCGAAGCGTGCATATAAAAACGCCATATACAGCAAAAGTAGATCGTGCCGAACAGATAGTCTGCGAACATCGCCGCGAGAGAGGCAAAGATCATGCGCCGGAACGACGGCATATTGTTCCGATGCGCGATCGCGCCCGCCGTTGCCGCGGCAGCGACAAAACCTAAGATATAACCGAAAGTGAGTTCCATCACATACCAGTATCCGCCCCCTTTCGTGAATACGGGCACGCCGACGAGCCCCAGCATAAGATAACAGAGCATGGACAGCGCGCCGTATTTCCAGCCGAGCAACAGCCCCGCGAGCACGCATATCACCGTCTGAAAACTCAGAGGCACGGGCCAGAACGGAATTTTTATGTAGGCCGCCACAGTCATGAGCACTACGAAGATCGCGCATTTCGCCAATTCCTGCGCGGCAGATACTTTCTTTTCAGATGTTTCCACAAAGCCTCCTTATTGTATCTTTACGCTGACTTCGCCCGAAGAGAGCGGGCACTCTCTCCCGTCCGCAAAACGCACGCGCAGATAACAGTTTTCGTCGATATCCAGAACCTCCGCTTCGCCCGATTCCCCGCCCGTAACGAGCACGGTTTTACCGATGAGAATGCTTCGGCGCTTGTATTCGGGATAAAAGGCGCGCACGGGAATATTTTCATAATAATATCGGAACCGTTCCAGAATACAGGCGACGAGTTTTGCGCGCGTATCGCCCGAACATTCGCCGTCGGGATAGAGCGCCGCAGCGACGTTTGCAAGTTCCGCGGGGAACGCCTGCGTTTTGACGTTGATCCCGAACCCGAGCACCGCGTATTCAAGCCCGCCGTTTTCCACGCTGAAAGACGCTTCGGTGAGGATACCGCAAACTTTTTTGCCCGATACGAACACGTCGTTCACCCACTTGATGTCCGCCGACCGCCCCGTTACGCGCTCGATGCCCTCCGCCACGGCGACCGCCGCGCAGGTGGTGATGAACAGCGTTTCCGCCGCCGTGTACGTCGGACGGAGCACGACACTGCAATAAATGCCCGCCCCCCTCGGCGAGTAAAAAGAACGCGCGAATCGCCCTCTCCCCGCGCTCTGCTCTTCGGACAGGATCACCGTCCATTCTTTCGCGCCGCCGAGCGCGAGTTTTTTCGCCGCGTCGTTGGTCGACGTCACTTTTTTTTCCACGATCACGTCGAAATCATGCGTCAGAAAACGCTGCACCGACGGGGCGGTCAAAACGTCGGAATCCTCTTCGAGAAGATAGCCCCGATTGGTCGCGGCATGGATGGCGTGCCCTTCCGCTTTGAGCCCCTTCACCGCCTTCCACACCGCCGCGCGCGAAACGCCCAACTCATCCGCCAACTCCTCTCCCGAAACGCTTTCCCCGCGCCTTTTTTCCAATACTTTTAAAACATCCTGTTTTACACTCATGTCCATGATTTTATCATATCGCGATCTTATTGTCAACCATATTGAAATAATTAGTTTACAATCTCGATCGAAAAAAGCGGGGAAGCGCTCCCCGCTTTCTATCATACCTTTTTCAGTTTGACGACTTTGCCGCCCGTTATGACGATCATCTTTACGGCGGGAAGAGAAAAATCCGCCGCCTCGACGGTAAGGGCTTTATCCAGGCTGCCGCGCGCGAGCACCTTGACGGCGCTCATCTTAGGCTGCACGAGTTTTTTCTCTTTGAGCGTCTGTAAATTGACGATCTCGTCTTCCTTGAAGTTGGCGGCAATGGTATCGAGATTGATATAGCCGCGCTTTGCCTGCGCGACGCGGGGTGTGTTGTCCGCGACCTCGTCCGCAAGAGCCATCAACTGTTTGGCAGTCGCGTCGCTGACCAGTTTTTCCGCTTCGAGCACGCTCACCTTATCCGTGACGGTAAAGGACGAAAGGCTCTCTACCGTAGCGCCCTCTTCGATGAACTCTTCGAGTTGCTCTTCGGTAATGGTTTCGCCCGAATCTTTTTTCGCATAGACTTTGATCAGTTTCTTTTTGATGAGATCTTCCCGCGGTTCGTAGGGAATGGAAAGATTCTGCTCGAAAGGAAATTCCTGCAAAGTCAGCCCGTTGTTATCCGCCGCCTGTTCGATCAGTTCCAGCGCGTATTGCAAACTGCGGCTGCCCGTGATCTTATAACGCACGGGTACGTCTTTATATCTCTTCTTTTCGCTCACGTCGCGGAAACGGTATTTGTCCTCTATATTGGAGGGCGACAGCGCGAGATACAGAATAAGACTCTTGCGGTTGGCGTTTATTTTCGCAAACTGCTTACGCCCGCGGTTGATGCTGTTATAGTTCCAACTCGTGCGCTCCTTTACCCCGCTGACCGTCAACAACGCGTTGCGCACCGTATTATAGATATCCTTGATCTCGTCGTCCGCCTGAATGAGGCGCGCCGTGAAACTGCGGCGGTACTGCACGAAAACTTTGGTTCCCGTCACCGTCGTAACGAGCGCGTTGTCAAACTCGTCGCCTTCGGCCGCTTCCGTTTCGTCCTCTTCCTCCTCCGCCTCTTCCTGCGCGGGTTCTTCGGGAACAGGCTCCGCGGCAGGCTCTTTTGCAACGGGTTCTTCCACGACGGCGGTTTCTTCTGTTACGGGTTCTTCCACGACGGCAGTTTCTTCCGTTACAGGTTCTGCCGCGGCCTCTTCGTCCTCTTCTTTTTCCCAAAGGGCGTAAAGCACAATGCCTTTCTTTTTGACGCGCAAAGTTTCGGGCGCCTTTTTGGTACACGTTTCGTCAAGGTACCAACCGCCGAAACGATAGCCTTCGCGCTGTTCGGGCGCGGACTGATCGGCGCGCGCGCCTTTGTAATACGACCTAATATCTTCCTTGCCGCACGACACGTACGTGACTTGAATACGCCTTGAAAGCACGGCGATCAGACAGACGATCGCGATAAACAGTACCACGCACACCGCCAAAAGCGTAAGGGCGAGCGGGCTGTCGAACAGCGCTTTCAATTTCTCCCACCAGGATGCCGCTTGCAGTTGATCGATTCGCATAACTTCCGTTCCTCCTTGCCGAACGCTTTTTCAATATACCATATTATACCATAAAGCACCGCGAAAGCGCAAGGCTTTGAACGAATATTCCCCCTACGTTCTTTGAAATCCGCAACCGCGTAAAAATTCGTCGAACCCGCGGCGGCCCGTTTCGTCGCGCTTGAATACGGCGGTGCAGTCGAGAATGCCCGCGCATACGCGGTTGACGTAGGATATGACGCGCTCGTGCGCCGCCTCACGGTTTGCCACCGTACCCTCTTGCAGCAGATCCTTTATCATGCCGCGGTGCAAATATAAGGGATGCGTATTTTCTTCCGGCGCCGACGCATCGTACGGCGCGCCCGCCACGATATCGGTGATCTCTTCGAGTTGCGCCTTCAAACGCCCCGGCAGGATAAACAATCCCATCGCCTCGATGAGCCCGATGCCCTCGCTTTTAATATTGTGATAGCGCGGGTGCACGTGGAAAATGCCGTCGGGGAACTGTTCGTCCGCACGGTTGTTGCGGAAAATGAGCGTAACTACGTACTTACCTCCGACTTTGCGCGCGATGGGCGAGCAGGAATTGTGCGGCGTATCGCCGCTGTGCGAAAGTACGTTGCAGGCAGGGCTGTCGAATTTTTTCCACGCCGCGATCAGCCGCTTTGCGAGCGCCGCAACCGACGCGCGGTTTTCGCTTTCCAATTGAAAGGCGCTGTTATACCAATCAAGAATACCCGCGCGCACGTCGGGAAAAGCGGGCTCCTCGTATAAAACGTCAAATTCAGCGCGGTGCATGGGCATTTCGTGCCTGCCGCCCTGGAAATGTTCGTGATTGAGAATGGAGCCGCCGATGATCGGCAGAGAGGCGTTGCTCCCGATAAAATAGTTGGGAAACGCATCCACGAAATCGAGCACCTTTTCCACCGTGGAATCGTTTACGTTCATGGGCGTATGCGCCTCGGAGATCGCGATACAGTGCTCGTCATAATAGGCGTAGGGAGAATATTGCACGAACCAGGGCTCGCCGCCCAGGATCGTCTTTACGGTGCGGATATTCTGGCGCGGCGCCTGTGCGCCTTGCCCTTCGAAACCCTCGTTCTCCTTGCAGAGCGCGCACGCAGGATATCCTTTACTTTGCGGCGCGGTGAGAAGTTTTGCGATGTCCTTATTGTTTTTTTCGGGTTTGGACAGATTGACCGTGATCTCCAGCGTGTTCTGCCCGTCGTCGTAAGTCCATACGAGATTTTTTTCGATGGCGGTCTTTTGGATATAGCCGTTGCGCACGGATAATCCGTACAGATAATCGCACGCGCATTGCGCGCCTTTCTCCGCTTTGATCGCGTAAAAAGCGCGGTTCACTTCGGAAGGCGGGGGCGTCAAAAGCCCGAATATGCCCGCGGCAAAGCGCGCCTCTTCCCCCGCGTCGCACAGTCCGCGTTCGCGGGCGAACGCGCAGATCTCCGCGTACAGCGCGTCGGGAACGCGCATTTCGTACACGTCGCTCGTTTCCGCATTGCCGTCGTAAGGCGCAAACAGCCCGAATTTAGACAAAAGAAGATTGCGCGTATAAATTTCATCGCAAGCCTGTAAATGCAAAAACGCCTTTGCATAGGCGATCAGCCGTTCGATCAGCAATTCTCCGTTCATAAAACCTCCGTCAGAGCGCGTCCTTCTTACAATACATATGTATTCTAACAATTTTTTCATGATTCGTCAAGACAAAAAAAGGCGCGGAGCAAATTGCTCCGCGCCTTTCATTATCAATTTCATTCGCCCTGCAACGGCGCTTTTTTTTCGGCAAAATATCGTTTGGCGTTGTTTTCCTCCAAACGGGTCAAAAAGCCCGCCGCGGGCAGTTTTTCGAGGTTTTCCCCTACCTTACGGGATATGAAAAGGTAAATACAGTAGATCGCGGGCAACCCCAGATTTGTTTCCAACAGGGAATTTACGACGAGCACGCGCAATTTTTCCGCCATATCGACGATGCCGCTCGAACGGATACCTCCGATAAGCAGGGAAAATTCCCAGCCGAACTGCACGGCCACGCCGATCGCAATGAGCCACAGGATCCGGAAACGGTATTTCTTTTCCTTTTGGAAAATATTCCAGCCGATCACGGCGAGATAGGAAAGGAACAAAAATAAAGCCATAAATCCGTGATAAGCGCCCGTGGTGCGGGCAATGGTGATCTCAGGCGCGTTCCCGAACATGCCGGCCAGCATGGGACAGGCGAGCCACCAAAGGAGAATGAGCGCCGTCCATTCGGCGAACCGTTCGTCTTTACGGAGAGCCAGCCAGATCCAGGCAAAGTTTGTGATGCCGTAACTCATGGACATCCACAAGAGTACCCAGAACATACTGCCGCCCTCTATGGTACGCGAATGCGTCAGCAGATGAAAGATGCCGTAATCGACAAGAAAGTACAGCACGCCGCCGCACAGCGCGAACAGCAACGTCAATTTTCTTTTGCTCAAAAACAACAGCACACAAAATAACACCAAAAACGCCGTATCCAGCCAGATATACGCCGTGTTGAACGTGCGTTGCGCAATGACTCCCATTTTTCGATCCTCTCTTTCCTTTTGTAATATATATCCATGATTATATATGACAAAATGCGATTTGTCAATGAAAAAGACGGCATCGCCGCCGTCTTTTCTAAATTTGCAACTGCTGCCCGATTTGGAAAAATCCTTTCCACGGATCGGCTTTTTTCAGTCGTTTGAGCGCGTCGAACATATCGACGCCGTCGGGCGCCACCGTAGAGAGTTCCCGCCAGGCAATGGGCATGGAAACGTGCGCGCCGGGCCGCGCGCGGAGCGAATAGGGCGCGACGCTCGTAGCCCCCCGCCCGTTGCGCACCCAGTCGATGTAGATCTTACCCTTTCTTTTGATCTTGCGCACGTTGCTCGTATACCTTTCGGGCCATTTTTTCTCCATCAACTGCGCCACCTGCCGAGAAAAATCGCGGAACGCGTCCCACTCCGCCGTCGGACGAAACGGCACGACGACGTGATATCCCTTTCCGCCGCTCGTCTTTAAAAAACTTTGCAGGGACAGCGAGTCGAGCACTTTTTTCAGATCTCTGACACCCTGTCGAATCTGACCAAGCCCCATGCCCTCGTCGGGGTCCAGATCGAAGATCATCATGTCGGGCCTTTCCAGATCGTCCGCACGGCTGCCCCAGACGTGAAATTCCAGCGTGCCGAGTTGCGCTTCCGAGATCAGACCCCTTTCGTCTTTCAGATAAAAATAATCGCTCTTTTCGCCTTCGCTGTTTTCGATCTCTAAAATTGCCGTCCCCTCGCCCTCCGACACGGGGTGTTTTTTAAAAAAGCACGCGGCGGATACGCCCTTATGACACCGCACGACGCTGAGCACACGCCCGCCCGCGTAAGGCATCATCCGCTTGGCGACGGCGGCGTAATACTGCGCGATTTCGAGTTTTTTCACTTCGGGATCTTTAAAAACGATCTTATCGGGACTGCTGACGGGAATGCCAAGCACGGTCGCCTCTTTTTTCGTTTCCTTCTTTGGTTCCGATTTTACGTCCTTCTCGGAAAGCGGCGTTTCCCGCACGACTTCCGTCGGTTTTTTGTCCGTGCGCAGCCCCTTGAAACTCGCCTGCCGCAACACGTTTTCGTCCGTCCATTCGGCAAACTGCACCTCTGCGACCAGACGGGGTTTCAGAAAAACCGTTTCCGTTTCGTCAAATTCGGGCGCGGTTTTAAAAGGAGATATTTCCGTGCGCAACTTGTCGAATTTTTTCAGCAGCGACTCCGCATCCCGTTGCCCGAACCCCGTTCCCGCGCGCCCCGCGAAAATCAATTTTCTGCCTTCGTACACCCCGAGTAGAAGCGCGCCGATCCCGCCCGCTTTTTTCTCCGAGATCTGATAACCGCCGATCACGAATTCCTGACGGTTATAGCATTTCATTTTGATCCAATCGCCGTTTCGCGTTCCACTGTACCGCGAATCGAGTTTTTTGCCGACAATGCCTTCCAGACCAATTTTTGCAGCGGCTTGAAAGATCTCCTCTCCGTTGCCGAGCGTGTGTTTGCTGTAAACGACGGATGCGGGCGCGCCCTTCATCAATTTTTCAAGCGCGCTTTTTCGCTCGGAAAGCGGGAGATCGCGCAGATCTTTGCCGTCGGCCGCCAACAGGTCAAAGACGATGAACGTCAATTCTTTTCCCGTCGGCTTTTTCAGATAGTTTTGCAGCGCCTGAAAATCGCTCTTTCCGTTTTCGTCCGCTATGATCATTTCCCCGTCGAGTACCATCGAGCGCCCCTTGCTCCACGTTTCCAACGCCTTCGCAACGCTTTTGAATTTCGCCGCATAATCGTGGCCGCCGCGCGTCATCAGTTTCACGGAGCCGTCCTCCGCGTACGCCAGTATGCGGTAGCCGTCGTACTTGATCTCGTAAGCCCAGCCATCTTCCTGCGGAAGTTTATCTACGGATCGCGCGAGATGCACGGAAAGGTTTTGAAACGGAATGACTTTCGTCTGCGACGATTCCTCCGCCGCGATCTTCTCTAACTTGCGTCCCGAGCGAACGCTCGTATCATAGTCGGAAATGCCCGTACCGGGTGCCGCAAACTCGTCCTTCTCTTTGATGAGCAGCCAATTTTCCGCGCTCTCGTTTTCCCTCGGAGCCATGCGGACAAGCGCCCATTTGCCGTGCAGGCGCTCTCCCGACAACTTAAATTTCAAAGAGCCTTTTTTAAGCCCTTCTTCGAAATCTTCCTGCGGCTCCCACGCGCCCTCGTCCCACAGCATGACCGTACCGCCGCCGTATTCTCCTTTCGGGATCGCGCCCTCGAAATCGGCGTATTCCACGGGGTGATCCTCCACGTGCACCGCGAGCCTTTTATCTTTGGGATTATAGGAAGGGCCTTTGGGCACAGCCCAACTGAGCAGCACGCCCTGCCATTCCAACCGAAAGTCGAAATGCGTTGTCCGCGCTGCGTGATATTGTACCACGAATTTCAAACCTTTCTTTTTGCGTTGCTTGCCGTTCGCAGGCTTCCCCTTCGGCTCGCTCGTCTTGACAAAATCTCTTTTTTCCTGATATTTCTTCAACTTTTCGGACATGGGTAACCCTCCATTGAAGTTTATTATGGACATTTTTAAAAGTTAAAAAACAAAAACCTCTCACGAAAATAATTTCGTGAGAGGTTTTGGAGCTGGTGGCCGGACTTGAACCGGCGACCTGCTGATTACGAATCAGCTGCTCTACCGACTGAGCCACACCAGCGTTTCGGCAAAAGCACGGGGCTTTCGCGATTAGCCTACTTATTATACCATAATTTTAAAAAAAATCAAATGTTTTTCAGCCCTTTCGGCACAATCATATTGATTTTTTTCGGAAGGACTTGAATTTTTACGTTTCCGCTGATCCCCTTTTCGCCGTCGAAATTCCAAATGACGTTTTCAGGCACGAAAATTTCGAATTCGGAGCCTTCAAAGCGCACGATCTGCTTTTCTTTGAATTTATATCCGAATAAAAACAGGCGCGCCAAGGCTATATATGCGCGTATCCGCTTTAAAAACGTGGGATTTTTCGTCTGCTTGACGAGCGCGATCTCCAGTTTTCCGTCGGCAAAACTGCCCTTTTTGTTGATGTGCATGCCCGCGACGTAACGTCCGTTCATCAGGAGCACGAACACGCTCTGCGTATTCACCGTTTCGTTTCCGTTACGCACTTCGACGGGAAATACGTCGAAGCGCATATTTTTTTTGATGCCTTCCAGCCCGTATGCCATTCTGCCGATGAGTTTTTTCTGGCTCTGCGGCGTGGTGTACGTCGCACTCGTGAAAGCCCCCGCCGCCACCACGTACATGGCGTAGCGCTCGTTCACTTTCACGCAGTCGAGCATTACGTTTTCCCCGCCGAGTATGACTTTCAGCGCCCGGCGGATATTTTTCGGGATATGCAGAGAATGCGCGATATCGTTGACCGTACCGCTGGGAATATAGCCGAGTTCGGGCATGATCTCCGCAGACGCCACCCCCTGCAACACTTCGTTGAAAGAGCCGTCGCCGCCCGAAAAGACGATGGCGTCGTATTTTTTCGCCGCCTCACGCGCCGCCGCAGTCATATCGCCGCAGGCGCGCGTTTCATATACGTCCACGATCTCGTATTTCTCGCGGAGTTTATCCACGACGTACTTGATCCTTTTTCGGATTCGCCCTTTGCCGCTGACCGGATTGTAAATAAAAATACAATTCATGAATTTTAGCCAAAATCCCCGTAAAAATTCTCTGATGACATTATATATGATTCCGCAAAATTTAGCAAGCGTTCGCGAAAATTGCCCTTCATTTTTGTAATTTTTGTGCCGTTTGCATATAAAGATCGCTCATGCAGGCATAGATTGCACGAATGTCCGACGAGGCAAACAGCCCGTCGCTCACAGCCAGAAGCCCGCACGCGCTCTCCACGCTTTCGTTCATCGCGTCATAGCGCGCCTTGGAAAGCGTTTTTTTCCCCTCCAATATCGTTTGCAGCCCCGTAAGCGCGTCTTTTGCGCTCTCCATCGAACAAAACGCCCCCTCGCGGTTGATGCGCCCCGCGTCCAACTCGTCCGCCGTCTTGCTCAAAAGAACGATACAGTCGTAATACACGCGAAAATACGAAGCGATTTCGGCGGCCGCCGACGCGTCCGACGCGGGAAGGTAAAAACCGCTCATTACAAAGGACAGAACTTCGGCGTTCTGCCCTCCGTCGACGAGATCGGCGCAGACCGCCTCCGCCGATCTCTTTGTGCGGTACACGGAATATACGACGGCGTACCCCTTGCCGCGGTGCAAAAGATAGCCCGCGCCGCCGCCCGAGGAGACCACGTCGGAAACGGACAGCGCCAAATCCTCGCGGTAGACGGTCTGCGAACAGACGAAGTATAATTCCCGCCGCAGCGCGACGCGCGCCGCCCGCTCCCCCGCCGCGACGAGGATCGTCAGCGCGAGCAGGCAGACGGCGAGAAAAATTGCGCACGAAAGGCGCAAATAAAACGCTTTTCTTTTTTTCCGATTTGTTTTATAATGAATGCACCGCATACCTAAATTTATGACGGAAGGGGTTTATTTATGAATTACCATATCGGAAACATGCTCATTTACCAGGAGTTCAACGGGAAAAATCAATGCCCGCTGTGCGCCATCCGCAATATCCTGGAAAGGCGGCTGACCGAGCAATACCTGAACGAATCGGTGATGGAAGATTTTCAGCGCCGCATGGTCAACGAAAAGGGCTTTTGCCTGCACCATACCGAAATGATGCTGGCGCGCCAGAACAAACTTTCCCTCACATTGCAGCATATTACAAGGCTCACCGCGCTCAAAGGCCGTCTGGAAATTACCGCCGAACCGAAGATCGCGAAAGAAATGGCGGATTTTTTTATCGATTCGGACAGCCGCTGCGTCATCTGCGACGGCGTGGAAGTCAACATGATCCGCTATTATAAGACGGTTGCGGAAATGTTTTTCGCCGAAAAGAAATTCAAGGAGATCCTGCAAAACACGAAGGGGTTCTGCCTGGAACATTTCGGGCAACTGCTGCGTTACGCTTCGTTCGCGCGCACGCGGAAAAAGGATTATATCTATACGCTGACCAAACTGGAACAGGCGAGCGTGCAGTCGCTTTTAGAGGACTTGAACTGGTTTGCCGCTAAGCACGACTACCGCAATGCGGACAAGCCCTGGAACGGCGCGGAAGATTCCCTTTTGCGCTCCGTCGTAAAGATGCACGGCGATCGGGCGAAATAAAATATTTGAAATTCTTTGCGGAAAAATTTATGATTTCTTAATCATTTTCATGTATTCTTACATAGAACCGCAAAGATTTCTCCATTTATTGACAAAAACGAAAATGTCGTTTATAATTTATGGGTAGTAAGCGGAGGAAAAACCAAACAAATGCACGGCAACAAACAAGACAAACGCAGCGTTCGCACCTGCGCAGCCATCGAGAGCGCGCTTTTAAGGCTTCTCGGCGGCCGCGACATCAACGAGATCACGATCAAAAGGCTATGCGAGGAGGCGGACGTAAACCGCACTACGTTTTATCTGCATTATACCAGTGTTTTCGACGTTTTGGAAAACATTCGGGAAGAGATCATCACGCGCATTTTGAAAAATTATACCGTTCATAAATTTCCCCACGGCTCGGAGGCATACACCGATTTTCTGACTGCCGTGCGGGAAGAAACGGAGCGCATGCCCATGCTAGAAGAATTTCTGGCGAATTCAAAAGAGGCGGCGATGTTCACGCAGGATCTGAAATATTCTTTTTACGAACGGCTGCACGGCGCGCTCGTGAAAGAGGCGAGCGAGGACAAGAAAGAATGCTGCGCCTATGTGACCGTGTTTTTGTGTTCGGGCGTCATAGACGCGTATATTCTTTGGCTGAAAAACGGAAAGGCCACTCCTTTCGAAGTATTGTGCAAGAGTTTTTCCGCCCTCATCAAGACGGGGCACGCCTGCTTTATGCCCCACGAATGAACGAGAGGAATTTATGAAAATAACCATAGTCGCCGACGTGCTCGGCGAAGAAAATAACGGGACCACTATCACGGCGAAACGCCTCATTCAGCATTTAAAAGAGCGCGGGCACGCCGTGCGCGTGATTTCCCCTTCCGAAGAGGACGGGGAGGGGTTCATTCGGGTACCCAAGATCAATTTCGGAATTTTCAATTCGTACGTAGCGAAAAACGGCGTGGAACTTGCCAAACCCAACGAGGATATGATCCGCGAAACGATCAAGGACAGCGACGTGGTGCATATTCTGATGCCTTTTTTTCTCGGGAACGTGGCGATCAAAATGTGCCGCGAAAACGGGATCCCCGTTACCACGGCTTTCCACGTGCAGCCCGAAAACGTGAGTTGTCATTTCGGCCTGCAAAAGAGCGCGTTCGTCAACCGCCGCATCTATAAATTTTTCCATAAGCATTTTTACGCCTATACCGAATACATTCACTGCCCCACCCGATTTATCGCGGAGGAACTGAAAAAACACGGGTATAAACAGGATCTGCGCGTCATTTCCAACGGCGTGGACGAACTGTACCGCGCCGAGCGCGGCGAAAAACCCGAACGGTACCGCGGCAAATTCTGCATTCTCTCCACGGGGCGCCTGACCAAGGAAAAATGTCAGAAACTTCTGATCGAAGCCGTGAAAAAGTCGCGTCACGCGGACGAGATACAACTGTTCATCGCGGGACAGGGCCCGTTGCTCAAAAAACTCGTAAAGGCGGGCGAGGATCTGAAAAATCCGCCCGTCATCGGTTTTCATCCCAAGGAAGAGTTGGTAAAGATGATCAACTACTGCGATCTGTACTGCCACCCGTCGTATGCGGAGATCGAGTCGATCGCCTGTGTCGAGGCGATCACCTGCGGGCTGGTGCCCGTTATTTCCGACAGCAAAAAGTCGGCGGCGCGCTACTTCGCGCTGCGCCCCGAATGCCTGTTCAGCGCGGGCAACAGCGCGAACCTCGCGCAAAAGATCGACTACATGATCGAACATCCCGAATTCCGCGAAACGTTGCGCACGGAATATGCGGAATACGCAAAACAGTTCGCCCTGGAAAAATGTATCGACGAAATGGAAAAAATGTTTACCGACGCAGTCGAGGGAAAACACAGATAAAAAGAGCCGCGGAAATATTTCCGCGGCTCTTTCACGTTATCCGAATATTTTTTGCGTCAGTTCTTTGAAATCCCGCGCGAAACAGTCGGCGCCCGCCGCGACGAGTTCATCGCGCGTGCGGTAGCCCCAAAGTACGCTCACGCAGCGCATTCCCGCGTTTTTCGCGGTTTCGACGTCCGTATCCCCGTCGCCTACGAAGACCGCCTCCGCGGGTGAAACGCCCAACTGTTTCAGGATCGCCTGCGTGCCCGCGGGATCGGGTTTGACGGGATAGCGGGCGGAATTGCCCAGAACGGCGTCGAACGCGTGTTCCCGCAAAAGCGTTCTGCACAGCACTTCCGTCGTATTCTGCGCCTTATTGGTGACGATCGCGGTCTTGACGCCCCGCGCCCGTATATCCTGCAAAAACGCAGATTCGCCTTCAAACATTTTCGTGCGCCCGTTGTCCCAATGCACGTGCAGATCGCCGTAATAGGCATAGCACTCGTCCAGCCTGTGCCGTTCATTTTCGGGCAGCGACATCGCCGTAAACTCGCGGCCGCCGTGCCCCACGAATAGGCGCGTGTCCTGCATGGAAACGGGGGGAAACCCGAAATGCGCGAGCATGGCGTTCATACAGGCGTTGAGATCGGGCAGAGTGTCCAAAAGCGTGCCGTCCAGATCGAAAAGTATCGCTTTTACCATGGTATCGCTCCGATCACATTTTTTCGGGAACGCCGATCCCCAGAAGAGCCAGCGCGTTTTTCAGCGTTTGCAGCGTCGCACTCGTGAGCGCAAGACGGAAATTTTTGTCCTTTTCTTCCGCGCCCAAGATCTTGCAGTCGAAATAAAATTTGTTGTAGATCTGCGCCAGATCCACCGCGTAGCGCGCGATCAGGCTAGGCTCGTATTTTTCCAGCGCGTCGGAAAGAAGTTCGGGAAATTCCGATATCTTTTTGACGAGTTCGAATTCCTGCGGACAGATATCTTTCGCCTCGTACGCGCTTACTTCCCCGCCCTTTGAAAGAACGCTGTTCGCGCGGGCGCAGGTGTACTGCACGTAGACCGACGTTTCTCCCTCGAAATTGAGCACTTTATCGTAGGAAAAGGTGATATCCTTGATCTTATTGTTGTAAAGCGCGCCGAAAATGACCGCGCCCACGCCCACCGTGCGGGCAATCTCCTCTTTGTCGGAAAGGGAGGGGTTCTTTTCGGAAATGATCTCGTACGCCTTTTGAATACACTTGTCGATGACGTCTTCGAGATACACGACGTTGCCCTTGCGGGTAGACATGGCGCCCTCTTCCAAAGATACCATGCCGTACGCCACGTGCACCAGATCTTTCGACCATTCCTTGCCCATCAGTTCCAGCACCTTGAAAAGTTGCTTGAAGTGCAGATTCTGCTGATAGGCGACCACGTACAGGCATTTATAAAAATCGTACGTTTGCTTACGGTACAGCGCCGCGGCGATGTCGCGCGTGGCGTACAGGCTCGCGCCGTCCGAACGCAGAATGATACACGGCGGCATGCCGTACGCTTCCAGATCGACGATCTTTGCGCCCTCGCTCTCCTTTAAAAGCCCCTTTTCTTCCAACTCTTCGATGACGGGACCCATTTTGTCGTTGTAAAAACTTTCACCCGCCCAACTGTCGAAATGCACGTCCAAAAGTTTATAAATTTTGGAGACGTCTTTCAAGGTGAGTTCCTTGAACCACTCGAAGAGCGCCACGCTCTCCTTGTCACCCTCTTCGATCTTTTTGAAATAGGAACGCGCCTCGTCGTTCAGCGCCTCGTTCGATTCCGCTTCCCGATGAAAGCGGACGTACAATTCGTTGAGCGCGCGCAGGCCGCCCTTTTCCACGTCCTCGCGGCTGCCCCAGCGCTTGAACGCGGATATGAGTTTGCCGAACTGCGTGCCGTAATCACCCAGATGGTTGATGCCCACGGGCGTATATCCCAAAAATTTATGCAGTTTATAGAGCGAACTTCCGAGAACGGTCGTCGAAAGGTGCCCGATATGAAAGGGCTTGGCGATGTTGACGGAGGAATAGTCGATGCAGACGGTCTTGCCCGTTCCCTCGTCGGAAGAGCCGTAGCGCTCCTTTTCGGAAAGGACGCGCGAAAGCGTTTCCTTCGCCCAGAAGTCGCGGTCGATCTTGAAATTGACGTAGCCGTTCACAGCCGAAACTTCGCTCACGAATTCGTCCGCGGGAACAGATTTTGCGATCTCCTCGGCGATGAGCGCGGGGGATTTTCTGAAAATTTTCGCAAATTTAAAGCAAGGCAGGGCAAAGTCGCCCATCTCCGTATTGGGCGGCAGGGCGAGCATGGAAACGAGTTCGTCTTCCCCGATCCCCTCTATGTTCAATTTTTTCGCGATGTGCCGTTTAAAATCCATATCGACCTCGAAATTTCTGTAATATATCAATTTTACCATATTTTCGCGGAATTTACAACTTTTTGCGCTTTTCCCCCCGAAACTTTTTGATTATTTTCGCGATTTATATTATAATGGCATCTGACAGACAAACCGAGGTGTATTCATATGAAATTAGGCGTAGTGGGACTTCCCAACGTGGGCAAATCCACTCTTTTCAACGCGATCACGCACGCGGGCGCAGAGGCCGCGAATTATCCTTTCTGCACCATCGAGCCCAACGTGGGCGTGGTGGCGGTACCCGACGAGCGGCTCGATAAACTCGCCGCCCTGTACGACAGCAAAAAAATAACCCCCGCGGTCATCGAATTCGTGGACATTGCGGGACTGGTCAAGGGCGCGTCCAGGGGCGAAGGGCTGGGCAATAAATTTTTGTCGCATATCCGCGAAGTGGACGCGATCGTGCACGTGGTGCGCTGTTTTGCGGACGAGAACGTGACGCACGTGGAAAACTCCATCGATCCCATCCGCGATATCGGCACCATCAATCTCGAACTGATCTTATCCGACATCGAATCCGTGCAAAGAAGGCGGGATAAAGCCAAAACTTCCGCCAAAGGCGGCGATAAAAAATATCTCGCGGAAGCGGAATTTCTCTCCCGCATTCTCAGCCATCTCGAAGAGGAAAAGCCCGCGCGCACCCTCGAAATGACCGAGGAAGAGACGGAAATCATGAAAAACCTGTTCCTTCTGACTTCCAAACCCGTCATTTACGCGGCGAACATCGCAGAAAAGGATATGGGCACGGACGAAAACGAACTGCCCATGGTCGCAAAGGTAAAAGAATTCGCAAAGAACGAGGGCTCGGAAGTTCTGGTCATCTGCGCGAAAACGGAAGAAGAACTTTCCCAACTGCCCCCCGACGACGCGCAGATGTTTTTGGAAGATCTCGGACTCAAAGAGAGCGGGCTCAACCGCCTCATCAAAAAGTCGTACGACCTTTTGGGACTCATCAGTTATCTTACGGCGGGCGAAAAGGAAACGCGCGCCTGGACGATCGAAAAAGGCACCAAGGCGCCCCAGGCGGCGGGAAAGATCCATACCGATTTCGAAAAAGGTTTTATCCGCGCCGAAGTCGTGGACTGGCAGATCCTGCTGGAATGCGGCAGTTATACGGCTGCCAAGGAAAAGGGAAAGGTTCGTTCGGAGGGAAAGGATTACGTCATCCGCGACGGCGACACCGTCCTCTTCCGTTTCAACGTATAAAAAAGAGCGGAGTACGTCGTACTCCGCTCTTTTTGTTTTCCCGTAAAATTTACGAAAATTTATACCTGCTCGTAATAGCAGCCGGACTGCTGTGTAGGCGGGAAAGTTTCACCTTCGTTCATATAGAGTTTGCCCATGTCTTCGCCGTTCGGTCCTACGACTTTGTAGGTACCGCTCTTGGGACAATTGTCGCCTGAATGCATCTGCATAAATGAATTCCTCCTTGAATTTTATAGTAACAGTTTGCGCAGGAGATTTAAATTTATGCGTCAGAAAGGAAAAATAATCAAAAGGATCGATAGTACGATCAAATAAATGCAAAACGCCCCGTATTTTCCTTTTTTGATGGCTTTGAGCATGATGCCGATGGCAAACAGTCCGCACAAAAAAGACAGCAGCGTGCCCACCGCCAGCGCGGGAAAACCGATCCCCGCCAGCGACACGCCCCCTTTCGCGCACTTCACGATCTCCACGAGGAGCGCGCCCGCGATGATCGGAACGCTCATCAGAAAGGAGAAATCCGCCGCTTCGTCGCGGCTCGCGCCGCAAAGGACCGCGGCGGAAAGCGTCGTTCCGCTCCTCGATAGCCCGGGTATGACCGCGACCGCCTGCGCAAGCCCCACAACGAGCGCGCGGCGCTTGTCGACGGGGCGGTACAGCGCCGTACGGCGCGTCTTACGTTCGGCGAGCGCCAACAATACTGCGGTCAGCGCGAACGCCACCCACAAAAACTTTCCGCCGAAAAATGCTTTATCCACCAGATCGCCCAAGAGAACCCCGACGAGCGCCGCGGGCACGGTGGCGATCAGAAGCCTTAAAAGATCGGAAAAGGGCGGACGAAACAGCGCGAGCAGTTTTTTGAAATAGACCGCGATGACGGCGACGAGCGTCCCCGCGTGCAGTACGATCCCCAAAAACATATCCGCGCCGCCCGTACTCACCCCTAAAAGCCGCTCGAACAGCAGAATGTGTCCGCTGGAAGAAACGGGCAAGAATTCGGTGAGTCCCTGCACGATGCCCAATACCGCCGCTTTCCAGATCTCCATAAAGCCCCCTTGTCCGAAGAAAATCACTTTATATATATGAAACGGGGGGCGCGCATATGCGCGCCCCCCGCCGAATGTTCCGAATTATCAATAATTTTTGCGTCCGATGAGAAAATCGATGTCCACGTCGAAAAAGTCCGCCAACAGCCAGAGGCTCTTGATACTCGGCTCCTTTTTCTGTGAGAGCCATTCGCTCACGTTGCTCTGGCGCATGCCTATGGCCTTTGCCAGAGCGTACTGCGTGACGCCCGACTCCTTCATCAATTCTTTCAGCCGCTCCGCAACCAAGATTTTCAAAACGCATCCCCTTTTTTATTGACATTATATCTCAATGGTGATATAATTATTCAAAATATCTCCTTAGAGATATACAAAAGAAGACAAACGGGAACGATGCGTTTCGGTATGGGTAAAAAAAGCGGGGATCCGGAAACTTCCGGATCCCCGCTTTTTATTCAGAGCCCGACCGCCGCAGCGATGGCACGGACAGTCTCTTCCAGTCCCAACCCGTCACACGCGACTGTCGCGTCCGCATATTTTTCGTATAGGGGCGCGCGCTCGGCGTACAGTTCCGCGAGCGTTTCGCCCTGCCGCCGCATGACGACGCCGCGCCGCGCGATATTTTTCAGACGCCTTTCTACTTCGGCAAGGCTGAGTTCGAGATAGACGACGGTGCCCAGTTCTTTCAAATGTTTCATCGCACGTTCGCCGTAGACGACGCTGCCGCCCGTGGCGACGACGCAACGCTCCGCCCACAGAGCCCCGTTGACGTTCTCTTCGATTTCGATGAACTTTTCCGCGCCCTCGCGTTCGATGATCTCGCAGAGAAGGCGCTTTTGTTGGTTCTGTATCAGAAGATCGCTGTCGATAAATCCGTAGCCGACGGTTTTGGCGAGAAGGACGCCCGCCGTGCTCTTGCCCGACGCGGGCATTCCGATCAAAATAATGTTTTTCATAACAAAAAAATTATAGCGCAATCTGCGGAAAAAGTCAACCGCCCGCGAAAAACGTGCAAAACCGCGCGAGGTATGGTATAATGAAAGCATGAACAGACAAGAGATCCTGCAAAAACTGCCCGCGCTGCTTTTGCCATGGTACGATGTAAACAAGCGCGACCTTCCCTGGCGCAAAAATACCGACGCATACCGCGTGTGGGTTTCGGAGATCATGCTGCAACAGACGCGCGTGGAGGCGGTCAAGGAACATTACGAGCGGTTTATGCGCGAACTGCCCACCGTGCAGGCGCTCGCAGCGTGCACGGAAGAAAAACTTTTGAAGTTGTGGGAAGGGCTGGGCTATTACAGCCGTGCCCGCAATCTGCACAGCGCGGCGAAAGAGATCGCCGCGCTCGGGGAGTTTCCGTCCGATCACGAAAAGATACGCAAACTCAAAGGCGTGGGCGCGTATACGGCGGGCGCGATCGCCTCGATCGCCTTCGAACAGCCCACGCCCGCAGTGGACGGAAACGTGATCCGCGTGCTTTCCCGACTCTTGGCGGACGAGCGCGGACAAGACGTTTTAAAAGACGTTTTCGAAAAGGAACTCGCGCCCGCCTACCCTCCCGCGCGCAGGGGCGACTTTACGCAAAGCCTGATGGAACTGGGCGCGACGATCTGCCTGCCCTCTTCGCCCCGCTGTATGCTCTGCCCGCTCTTTTCGCTCTGCGGTACGCGCGGGGACGCGCTGCCCGTCAGAAAGCGCAAAGCGGAGCGCAAAAAGACGGAAATGACCGTGTTCGTCTTTTCGGGCGAAAACGGCGCGGGGCTTTTCAAGCGAACAGACGGCGTTTTGAAGGGACTTTGGCAATTCTATAACGTGACGCGGTTTCTCGGCGCCGACGAGGCGCGCGGACACTTGCTATCGCTGGGGCTGAAAGAGTTTTCGCTCTCGCCCGCGCCCGTTTCACACAAACACGTTTTTACCCACCTCGAATGGGATATGCGCGCCTACGCCGTGCAGACGGAAGAAGTCCTTCCTTTCCTGACTTATTTCCCGAAAAGCGAAATCGTAGAAAAAATTTCCGTTCCGTCCGCCTTTCAATGGTGCATCGAACTGATATAAAAAGGAACGCCGCATGCGGCGTTCCTTTTGTATTTATCGGATTATTCGGTCTGCGTCGCCTCTATCTCCTCTTCGAAAGAGGAAACGGGTGCGCTCTCTTCTTTTTTCACGTTTTTGGCGGAAGGCTCCTTTTTTTTCTTGATCTTGCGCCGTTCCCCTTCGGGCATCTTTTTGTTTTCCCAATAATTCACGCTCTTGCCGCCGTTGGATCCGGCGTACAGTTTTTCCATCGCCGCGACGGTGCGCTGCATCAGATCCACTTCCTGTTCCTTGGAAAAGAGCATATAATCGGGATAGATAGGCTCGCCGATGGTGATGGTCGCGCACGGTTTTTTAGGCAGAAACAAGCGGTACAGACCGCGGCGTTTGCGCCAACTCATCACGACGGGAAGAATGGGAACCTGCGCCTCGCGCGCGATCATGAACGCGCCGCGGCTGAAATCGCGCAGTCCCGCATAATAGTTGACGAGTTCCCCTTCTGCATACACGTGCAATAAACGTTTTTTCTTGACAAGTTCTTTGACTTCCTGTAAAAAGATGGGCATTTCGGAAACCTTGTCCGCCACGGGGATCACGCCCACGAAGTGCAGGATCCCGCCCGCCACAGGGATATGGAAATTGCTTTTCAGCGACGTGAAATGCACCTTTCTCGGGAACATTGCCAACGCGTTCATCGTGCAATCGAGCGTATGAACGTGGTTGGACACAGAGATCGCGCCCTTCTTTTTGAGTTTTTTCAGATTTTTGCGGCCGCTTATTTTCAGTCCGTACACGAGTTTGTTATAGACGAAAAGCAGCGGAATGGCGATCCCGTAATAGAAAAGCGAAGAAAAGAAATTTGCGATCTTCGAGCGTTTGCCGAAAAATTTGCGCATTTTCTTGTGCTCTTTGCCTTCCACGCGCTTTTTGTTCTTGTGCGTTTTGATCGCCTCGGTAAACATTTCTTCCGCGCGTTCGACCGAATAATCCAGACGATAGCGGCTGCCGTGGTCGGCGTATTTCTCCCCCATGCGGCGGCGCTCTTCTTCGTGTTCGATCCAGTAGTCGATCTTGGCGGCGAGGTCTTTTTCCGAACCCGCCTTGAAAAGCGAACGTTCGTCGAGCGCGAACTGCGGCGTCGCAGATTTTTTGGAATCGGCGATGACGGGCACCAGCCCGCAACTGAACGCCTCGATACAGGCGATCGCCTCGATCTCGATATCCGCGGCGTGTACGTACAGATCGGAAGAATGAATGACTTCGATCAGTTCTTTCTCGGGATAAAACCCGAACGTGACGGGATTTTTCAGATATTTTTTGCCCAGCCGTTCGAGTTTTTTGCGCTTGGGCCCCTTGCCCGCGAGCGTCAAGCGGATCTTGTCCGCATATTTGGAACGGGCGATGGCGCGGATGAGAACGTCCTGCCGTTTTTCGGTAGCGTAGCGCCCGATCATGAGGATATCGAAAAACTCCTTAGGCTCGGTGCGCGGCGTTTCGGGCGGACGGAAATCAGCCGCCACGCCGTTGGAAATGACGTGCAGTTTCGCCTTGTATTTATGTTTCCTGAGTTGGTCGGCAATGAAGACCGACGGGCAATGGATATGGTCGAAATACTTGTAAAATTTGCGGCGGAACCAGGAATAGATCCATCTGGGGACAAGCCTGCTGCGCTTTAAGCCGCAATTATAAGTAATGTTTTCGGGTTGCAGATGAAAGGCGGCCGTACAGGGAATACCCATTTCTTTTGCGATCTTCCTGCCCTTTTTTTCCAACTGAAAGGGAAGATAAAAGTGGACGACGTCCGCGCCCTCGAAGGCTTCGCGGAAGACCGATTCCACGGGCTTGCCGAAACGGATCTGCTGTTTTGACGCAACTTTTGTGGCGATGGGTAAGATACGCTCGGGGACCTCGTATTCGCCCTCTCCGCGCGCGCCCGTTGCCACGACGCGCACCGTATGACCTCTGCGCTTGAATTCTTCCACGAAACGGTAAGCCGTCATTACCGTGCCGTTCGTCAACTGGTCATATATATCTATCACTACGACGATGTTCATAAAACCCTTCTCAAGTTAATCAATAAGTATAAGCATACGTTACACTTTCCTTAATTATAACCTTTTTTTATGACTTTGTCAATGTTCGCCAACACCTTCTTCAACATTTGACGAGGAAAACAAAAAAAGGCGGGGCAAAAATTGCCCCGCCCGAAGTTCCCGTCAATTGTTGCAAGGATTGCAGCCGTTGCAGGGATTGCAACTGACGTTCACGCAGCCGTTCAACGCGTACTGACGGTTGTAATATTCGGCGTCGTTGCAGACGTTGCAGCCGCGGTTGCCCGCGCATCTGCCATAGCCGCATCTGCATTCGCAGACGCATTTGCAGCATCTGTTGCAGCCGCCCGAACGGGGCTGGTTGCAACCGCATCCGCAGCCGTCGCCCGCGCGTCCCTGATTGCAGCCACAGCCGCAGCCGCCCGAACGGGGCTGGTTGCAGCCGCAACCGCAGCCGTCGCCGGAAATACGCAGCGACGCGGTGTCAAAACCGTTGCCGCAACCGCAGCCGTCGTTCCGGTCGCAACCGCACCCTCTCGAACAGCAATTGCTCGCACAGCCGAACAGTAACAGATAGATCAATCCCATTTTAAAAATTCCCCTTTTGTGTAATCGGAGGCACCCGCCTCTCTATTATACTATGCCGCGCGTTCCGGATTTGCACCCTCGGCGCACCCGCGCGGCGCGGGAAATTTTTCCGTTCAGTTCTTTTTCATTTCGCGCGCGATATGCGCGGCGTAGGCACCCGCTATATTGACGCCCGTCACCTTTTCCGCCTCGTTGAAAAAAGCATTGGAATTCACTTCGCAGACGATCGGTCTGCCGTCCTCCCCCTCCAACAAATCGATGCCGCAGTAATCGAGCGACAAAAGTCGCGCCGCCCTTTCGGAAATTTCGCGGTACGACTTTGTGATCTCGGCGGGATAGCCGCGCCCGCCGAGTTCGATGTTGGAACGGAAATCGCCGTCGTTGCGGCGGCGCATGGCTGCGACGGCCTTGCCGCCGATGACGAGAACGCGCGTATCTTCCCCGCGCTTTGCGGCGATATATTTCTGATACAGGTGGGGAAAAAGTTTATATTCCTCCGCGATCTTTGTAAGTTCCGCAAAATTTTGTATGAGGTTGACGTCCATCCCCCACGAGCCGAAACTCTTTTTAACGACGAGGGGATAGCCCAGTCGCTCTTCCACGACGCGGCAGTATTCCTCTCGCACGCGCGCGTCGGGATAATAACAGAGGGGCGCGGGTAGCGTATCAGGGATCTCCACGCCGCCGTTTGCCAGGGCGATATAGGTGAGCATTTTGTCGTCGCACACCTCCACGCCATCGGCGCTGTTGAAGAGCCTCACGCCTTCCTTTTCCCAAAGGCGCGAAAGATATTTGTCCTTATCGAGATAGACCACGAAATCGGGTTTTTGCGCGAGACGGACGCGGGAAGAAAAAATATCCGCGTCGAAAGCGCCGTTCAGTCGCATTTCCGTCTGCACGCCGAGCGCGTTCAATTCTTCGGCAATGCGCGACGCCTGCCTGTTTGCGCCTGCGGACTTCGTATAGGCGTTGAGCAAAACGATTCCCTTCATATGACTCCTTTCAAGAAAAAGACCGCAAAGCGAAATCTTTGCGGTCTTACGTTTTTTTACGATCAGTCCTCGACGCGGATGACGCTGTTCACTTCTACGACGTCTTCGAGCGCGCGTATCTTTTCCACCGCGCGGCGCAGCGACATTTCGCCCGTTTCGTGCGTGACGAGAATGATGGGCACGTTGTCCTGTTCTTCGCCCTTTTGTATGAGATCTACGATACTGATATTGAATTTCGCGAAGATACCCGCGACTTTTGCGAGCACGCCCGCCTTATCACGCGCGGTAAAGCGGATATAATAGCGCGAACGGAAGTCGTTGACAAAGCGCACGCCCTTTTCCGCGCCCGCGGAATTCTTGAACGTAGAATATTTTACGTCCGAATGCGTGGCGGCGTAAATGACGTCGGAAACGATGGCGCTGCCCGTAGGCATATCGCCCGCGCCCCTGCCGTAGAGCATGATGTCGCCCACGCTGTCGCCCTGCAGATAGACGGCGTTAAAGGAACCGTTGACGGAGGCGAGCGGGTGCTTGTTCTTGACGAACGCGGGATGCACGCGCGCCTCGATGCCCTCCTCCCCGTTTTTGCCGATGGCGAGAAGTTTTAAAGTATATCCCAACTCCGCACCGTATTTGATATCCTTGCGGTCGACGGAAGTGATCCCTTCACGGTAAATTTTATCGAGCGGCACTTTTTTATGAAAGGCAAGGCTGGACAAAATTGAGAGTTTATAGGCGGCGTCGTATCCTTCCACGTCCGCGGCGGGATTTGCCTCGGCATAGCCGAGCGCCTGCGCGTCCTTCAAAACTTCCTGATAACCGAGCCCTTCCTTCGCCATGCGCGTGAGGATGTAGTTGGTCGTGCCGTTGATGATGCCTTTGAGCGTGCGGATATGGTTCGCCTGCATCCCGTCGATGAGCGTGCGGATAATGGGCACGCCGCCCACGCAACTCGCCTCGAAATAAAGCCCCGCGTTGGTGCGCTTTGCGGCGCGTTCCAACTCGTGCCAGTATTTGCAAAACAGTTCCTTGTTGGAAGTCACCACGCTCTTGCCGCTGTGCAGCGCCGCCAGAACGAAAGTGCGCGCGGGTTCTACCCCGCCGATGACTTCCACGACGATATCCACGTTGGGATTGCTGACGACTTCCGCGATATTGTCGGAAATGCGGCTCTCTTCGATGCCCAGCGCGAGCGCCTTTTGTTTGTTGATCTCCAAAACGCTCTCGACGCTGATATCCACGTCCTGCGTCTCTTTATAAAATTCTCTGTGGTCGCGCAGTATTTTATACGTGCCGCTCCCCACGACTCCCAATCCCAGTATCGCAACGCCTACGCTTTTCATCTCTTACCCTCCGTATTTAAGTCGTATAAGTATTTCAAGCCCTGTAAAGTGAGCAGTTTATCCACATGGTCGATGCAGGAAATTTCCGACGCGATAATCTCGCTGAATCCCCCCGTCGCCACGACCTGCATATCGGGGCACTTCATTTCTCTTTTGATCTTCCGCACGATATAATCCACCAACCCCGCGAACCCGAATACGATGCCCGCCTGCATGTTGGTCGTCGTATTCTTACCGATGACGCTCTTGGGGATCTCGATCTCCACGCGCGGCAGTTTCGCCGTGCTGTTGACGAGAGAATCCATCGAGCCGCGGATCCCCGGGGCGATGACGCCGCCGATGAACTCGCGGTTTTCGTTGATGATGTTGAACGTCGTAGCAGTGCCGAAATCGATGACCACCACGGGAGCGCCGTACTTTCTGATGGCGGCGACGTCGTTGACGATGCGGTCGGCGCCGACTTCCCGCGCGTTGTCCACGCGGAGATTGTGTTCGGTTTTCGTTCCGGGCCCCACCAGAATGGGGTCTATGTCCAGATATCCCGAACACATATGCGATATCGTGTAGTTGAGCGAGGGAATCACGGACGATACGATGGCGCCGTGGATCTGTTCGGCGCGGATCCCTTTGACCGCCAACATATCGACAAGTTTGGTGCCGTATTCGTCCGACGTGCGTTTCAGATCCGTCGCAACGCGGAAACTGACCGCCAGCTTGTCCCCGTCGAATATACCGTATTTTATGTTCGTGTTACCCACGTCTATACATAATATCATAAAATAACCTGCCCGAAATTATTTTTATCCGATTTTGCGCGGTTCGGAAAGCGGATTTTCATCCGTATCCTCCGCCGCGGGCGATTTTATAAACAGTCCGCTCACACGGTAAAGTGCGGGCGCGGCAACCAGATTGAGGCCGAGTTCGACCAAAAAGTTGATCCCTGCGCAGCCGATGATCAGAAAATACACGACGCTCGCGGTATTTCCGACCGACTGCATGAATCCCGCGATCGTGCCGCTCATCATCAGTCCGCCCAAAATGAACAGCCCCGTATTCACGACGGGCGCGACGATCGCCGCGGTAAACACCGCCGCGTACTGATTTTTCTTTACGATGAGCCGATACGCGTAACTTGCAGCCAGCCCCGCCGCGATCGCTTTGACAAAGCAGAGGACCGTCGTGAAGACAGGTTGCTGCGAAAAGAGATAAAAGGTGAACACGTCGTTGCCGACGACGCCGTTGATCAGCGTGACCAGTCCGAACGCGAAGCCGAGAATCAGCCCTGCAAGCGGGCCGAGCATGACGGCGCCCAGAACGATGGGCACGAGCGTGAGCGTAAAGTTCACGGGGCCGATCTTGATATAGCCGCCGAAGATCTGCAATACGATGACGAGTGCCAGCAAGACCGCCAGAAAGGTGATGTTGCGGGATGTGAAAAAAGCCTTCTTTTTCATGATGACCTCCATCAGATTTCCCGAAACGGGAATATCTGTGAAAAAAAAATAAATTTATGCATTTGCAAGGTCAAACCGCACGAACGTATTTGCCTTGTGCATATCCTGTTAAAAGTACCTACAATTATAACAAAAACGCGGCGTGATAGCAAGTGAATTGACTTTATAAATTTTTCAGCCACTCTTATTTTACGCGAAATCCGCACAATTATTTTTCCTGTAACATTTTTCTTTGCCGCGCCATACATATGAGTATAAGATATTTACGGCGCGGTACACCTTATAACCTACATACCGCCGCGGCGTAAATGAATACAGGAGGAAAAAATATTTATGAACTGTTTCGGACCTTGCGGCGATAACACTTGCCTTTGGATTCTCATTATCTTACTCATCATCTGCTGCTGCGGCACCTCTTTCATCGAAAATATCTGCAACAGCTGCTATTTGCCCGTGATCCTCGCGCTCTTGTATTGCGTATGCAAGAAAGGCGGACTGTCTCATCTCTTCGGGGGATGCGGCTGCGGTTGCAAATAAGCCGTAAACATAAAACTGCCACGGTTTCGCCGTGGCAGTTTTTTTATTTGCCGCTCAAAAGATAACCCTGCACGCCGACGATCGTCTTCGCGTCGCGTATCTCTCCTCTCGCGATCATCTCCCGCACCTCTTCCACGGGCACGAAATAAGAATTGAGAAATTCATCCTCGTCCAGATGCACGGCGCCCGCCCTTGCGCGCACGGCGCGGTAGATATAAATTTTTTCGTTGGTGTAGCCGGGCGAGGGATACATGACCTGCATGAGGGAAAGTTCTTCGGGAATATACCCCGTTTCCTCTTCCAACTCCCGCCGCGCGGTATTTTCGGGATCTTCGCCCGCGTTGAGTTTGCCCGCAGGCAGTTCCCAAAGTTCTTCCCCGTAAGGATAGCGGAACTGACGCACCAATAAAATTTTGTTATCTTTTACGAACAGCACGCACGAACCGCCGCCGTGCTCCACATATTCGCGGGTGCAAAGTTTGCCGTTCGGCAGCGACGCCTCGTCGCAGTGCAGTTTGACGATTTTTCCGTTGTAAACGACGTTGCTTTTGACGCAGGTTTCGGAAAAACTCATAGTTCGCTCTCCTTGATCTTTTCATATTCCGCCAACAGCGTATCCGTGAACGCGCTCGTAAAACCCGTAGACGCGATAAAATACCGATAGCCCGCCAGAAGCCCGCAAAAAGCCTTTCCGTCCTTTTGCGAAGCGATCGCGAGGGCGTTCAAGATCATCATGCCGTCCACTTTCGAACTGTCCGGCAGAGCCGAATGAAATAACTGTTCCCGCTCGGAAAGCACCGCGTCGGTGACATCCTCGTTTTTTTTATGCGGCGGGCGGTCCTTCGGTTCCGCTTCCGCGATCTTTTTCAGGCGCGATTCCTTGAACATCTGTTTGATCAGATTTTTAAAGGGTTTGACGACCTGATTGGAAAAGGCGTAAAAACTCTCGTAATAACTGCCGTCCTCGTAAAAATATTCCTGTAAAAATTCGCCGAGGTCGAAGGTCTTATTGTCGAAATCGACGAGAAGGCAAAAAATAAAGGCGAGTTTTTCGGCAGGATCTGCGGGAAAAAGAAGTTTCCGCTTGTTTACGCTGCCCTCGGGCGCGTAATTCATGTACTTGCGCTGCGCCGCCGCGTAATCGAAATCCTTTGTGATCTCCCTGAAAAAGGCGTACAAAAGATCCGAGGTCGCGATCGATTTCAACAGTTCGCTGATCTTCGTATCCGCGATGATGAATTTGGAGCGCATCACGTCGTCGCATTTTTCCAAAAACACATCGATCTGCTGTCGTTCTAAATCCATGTTAAACTCCTTTTTCCGTGCACATTTTATACCTTTTCCCGAATCGATTATCATTATATCACAAATTTTCATTTTTATTAAGTTATTTTCGGAAATTATCTTGATTTTCACGGAAATTTTATGTATAATAGAACCAATTCAAAAACGGAGGTTCATTTCAATGAAATCGGTTAAAATTTCTCTCCAAATGGCGCAGAACGTGAAAGAATTCGTGAAGATCGTGCAGGACTATCCTTACGAAATCGATTTGAAGAGCGACAAGTATGTTGTCGACGCCAAGTCCATCCTCGGTATTTTCAGCCTTGACCTTTCCAAGCCTTTGGTTGTGGAAATTCATGCGGATGACTGCCAGGATCTCATCGACGAACTCAAAAAGTTCGCGTAAAGTTCTTATTTAGCACAAGATACGGACAAATCCGCTTTTGGCATCTGAAAGCGGATTTTTTGTCCGCCGTTCGGGGCGGAAAGTCCCTCATTACGTTTTTTACGGCAAAGGAGCCGATTCCATGCAGATTCAAGGCGAAACGTCCATCAACAAATTAATACTCCTTTTCGTCTTCGACAAAATGGAAAGCGCCCTTTCGGAAAGGACTCTGGTGGATATGTGCGCCACCAGCAACGACTGGATCAACTATATGGATTGCGTCATGATGATATCCCAACTTCTCGAAGACGGGTTCATCTGCACGGTCGAGACCAACGACGATACGCTATACACCATCACTCCCGACGGAAGAAGTTGCCTTGCGAATTTCTATATCAACATTCCCAAGAGCGTGCGCGAAGAGATCGCCGTGTTCGTAAAGAACAACAGCGCCAAATACCGCAACCGTCAGGAATGCAAATCCGATTACTACCAGAATAAAGACGGCACGTACACCGTGTTTTTACGGATATTAGCGCCGGCGCAGCCCATGCTGGAACTGAAATTCGTCGTGCCCGACCGGAAAACAGCGCAGAACATCTATAAAAAATGGGAATTGAAGGCCGCAGACGTCTATGCGGTGATCTATGAAAATTTAGTAGATTAAAATACGAGGGTATCAAATGTTTACGTACAACACAAAAGGAACCTGCTCGCGCCAGATCATTTTCGACGTGGACGGGGAAAACAAAATTCACAACGTCAAATTCATCGGCGGTTGCAGCGGCAACCTGCAAGGCATTTCCAAACTCGTGGAAGGAAAGAGTATCGACGAGGTCGAAACTTCTCTCCGCGGCATTAAATGCAGGGCGAATACGTCCTGTCCCGACCAACTCGCGGAGGCGATCCGCCTGTACAAAGCGAGAGCCCTTCGCAAAGAAAGCGAAGAAATGGGATTTTAACTGAATCTGAAAAAACGCGGCGCGCCTTTTTTTAAAAGGCGCGCCGATTTCGTCAATCCGGGTATTTGACCGCGATGATCTTATTGTTGCGGACAATGATGTTCATATAGCCGTCGATGCTCTTCAAATAATTGTCGCATTCCGACGCTTTGATTGAACTTTTGCGGTAGCGTGCGACGTAAAGTTTGATCTGCTCCACGATATTCGTGAGCGAACGGTACAATTCGAACAGCGTGAATTTATAAAATTTGTCGTCGCGGATGGTCACGACCCACGCCGAGGGGTGCAGGATCTTGCTTGCGCTCGCATAGGCGGGATGCCTGCCTCCCTGCCCCGCAAGGCGCTGCAAGCCCTCTTTGAAATTGAGGCGGTATTCCTTGCCCACTTCTTCCTTGAATCCGGGCACGTATAAAAGCCAGCCGTAATTGATAAAGGCGTTCCGTTCCTTCACGCCGTATTGTTTACATTCCTCAGACAGGCGCTTTTGCAGTTCTTCTCCGTTGGGACTGCCCTCCATATTGAAATATTCCATGTGCTTGATGTACTTGAAGAACATTTCGTCGTCCGCGTTGTTCAAAACGAGCAGCACGCATTCAAGTTCGTGGAGATGCCGCCACAAAATGACCGCGTCGCAACTGTTGCCGCCCGCAAGCAGGCTGATCACGCTTTTAATGGTGATCATCGCCTTTTTGAAGAGATTATTGATCCCGTTCATGCGCCTGTTTTCGCCGCGGAACGAACCGAGCACGAAGAGCGAATAACTGCACGCCATGTTGTACGCGGCGATCTCGGGGGAATATTCGGAAGTATTGGAAAGTTTTTCGACGTTGAGGTGCTCGTTGATGACCATGTACACCGCCACGTCGCGCACGAGAAAACCGCGGTAGTTTTCATCCCCTTCCAACTGCGCGACGAGCGGCTGCGGCAGGTGCGCCGTATGGAAAAGATGATAATAGAACACATAACTCACGATCTCGTCCAGACGCACGGCGTCGAGTTGGCGGAGAACGATCTTGCGCTTTTGCAGTTCCTCCTTATATCGCTCTTTGACGCGGTAATACATGGCGCGCATAAATTCCTTATCGGGCGTCTTGCCCGTCTTGCGGGCGAGGCGGGTGATCTGCGCGTCGAAAATGTTCGATTCCATCTGTTCGAGAAAATTGGCCATAGTTCCTCCTTATCATAGCAATATCATCTGCCGCTTGCCGCGATATAAGACTTTTTCAGGCACGGGCGGCGGAAATAATAGGCGAGCGCGACAAACGTCGAGAGCGTCCAGCCGACGGGCCACGCCCAGCATACGCCCGCAAATCCCATCGACGGAGTCAATATAAACGCGAACGCGACGCGCAGCAGCAAATCGGTAAAAGTGCTGACCATAAAGCCCGCGTTGCCGCCGCTCCCGCGCACCGCCGCGTCCGCCGAAACTTTGACGTTCACGGCGAAGAAAAAGGGCGATACGATGCGGACAAACTGCACGCCCGCTTCCAGAGTCTTTGCGGTATCCTCCTCTTCCGATAAAAACAGTTTGACGAGCGGTTCCGCAAACGAGAACACCGCCGCGAAAAACGCAGCCACGAGCAGCGTGGAAATGACGAGTTCCGCGTAAAATCCGCGCTTGATGCGAGTAAACTCGTGCGCGCCGTAATTTTGCGAAACGAAATTGGTCAGCCCGTTGGCGCACGTGCAGAAACAGGTGGTGCAGAAGATCATCAGTTTAGAACCCGCCGTAAAGCCCGCCATCACCGCATCGCCGTAGCCGTTGATCTTGACCTGCACGATGAGATTCCCCACCGAAACGAAACTGTTTTGCAGCGCCACGGGAAGCGCCAAAAGGAGCAGCATTTTTAAGAGCGCTCCTGAAAATATTTTCGGTTTTTCCTCTGTTTTGATTTTTTTCAGGCGCAGAAAAACCGCGAACAGCGTCAGAAGACACGCCGCGCCCTGCGCGATGAACGTCGCCCACGCGACGCCCGCGATCCCCCACGGCCGCACCATGAAATAATCCAATATCACGTTGGTCACAGACGAAAACACGAGAAAATAAAAGGGCGTGCGGCTGTCGCCCAGCGCGGAAAAGATACCCGTTCCGAGATTGTACAGGATGAGAAACGGCAATCCCATGTAGTAGATATTGAGGTACACGACGCTCGCGTCGAGCACGTTCGAGGGCGTTTTGAGCGCACGCAGAATGGGCGCGCAGGAGGCGAGCCCCGCCGTCATGAGCAGGACGCTGAACGCCCCGAAAGCGATCAGCCCCGTATAGACGGATGATTTGACTTTGGCGTTTTCCTTTGCCCCGAAACAGCGGGAGACAAGCACCGCGCAGCCTGCGTTCGCGCCGAGCGCGATCGCCATCAGGATATTGACGATCGCCGTCGATGCGCCGATCGCCGCAAGCGCGGATCTCCCCGCGAATTTCCCCGCGATGACGGTATCCGCCAACGTGTAAAGTTGCTGAAAGACGGCGCTGCCCAACAACGGCAATATGTATTTTAAAAGGACTTTCCACGGTTTTCCCACCGTAAGATCGGTATTCATATTCTCGTACTTCTATTTTAAAATTTGCGGAAGATCATCTTGCTTTCTTTTTCCCGTTTTGGAAAAAAAGATCACGGCAACGGCGAGTACGGGAAACAGCGCGCCCGCACCCAGCCCAAAGGAAATGCTGCCGAACGTATCGGACAGCGCGCCCACCGCCGTGGGACCGAGAGAACAGCCCACGTCGCCCGCCAAGGCGAAAAAGGCGAACATGGCGGTACCCCCTTTCGGGCACTCCCTGGCGGCGAAACTGAACACGCCCGGCCACATGATGCCAACGAAAAATCCCACGACGCCGCACCCGACGAGCGCAAGCGCCGCCGCGGGCGAAAAGACGCACATCGCATATCCCGCGATACAGCCCGTACCCGCGATGAGCAGCGCCGTGCGGATGGGGATGCGTTCCCCGAATTTGGAAAACAGCACGCGCGACACGCCCATGCAAAGTGCGAAGGCGCACGGCCCGAGAATATCTCCCAGCGTTTTGGAAATGTTGAGTCCCGATTCCGCAAACGCGGACGCCCATTGGCTGATTGCCTGTTCTGCGCTGCCCGCGCATACCATTAAGATCGCGAAAAACCAAAACTTTTTGGTGGACAGGAGTTGCCGCACGGGCTGGCTCTCCCCTTCTTCCACCAGTTTATAAATGGGCACGAAGAGGAAATACACGCCGTTCAAGAGCGGCACCGCCGCCCAGATACAGGCGAGTATCCTCCAGTTCCCGATGCCGAAAATTGCGAAAAACAGCGTGGAAAGCAGAATGACAGCCATCTGTCCCCAACTGTAAAAGGAATGCAAAAGGCTCATTTTCGCCTTTTTATCCTCGAAAGGCAGAGCCTCCGTCACGGGACTGACGAGCACTTCCAACAGTCCGCCGCCGACGGCATAAACGGCGGAGGCGATAAACAGTCCCGCCCACGGCACGGGCAGAAGATCGGGAAGAAAGGCCAGAAGCAGAAGCCCGACGCAGGCAAAGCCGTGCGCGGCGAAGAGGCACGGCCGATAGCCGATCTTATCCACGAACAGCGACGACGCGAGATCGACGAGCAGTTGAACCCCGAAATTGACGGTGATCATCGCCCCGATGAGCGTCAGACTGATATTGTAATCCGCCACAAAGGTGACGAACAGGAGAGGTGCGAAATTGACGACGATCGCCTGCGTGATGTAGCCTATGTAACACGCGCCGAGCGTGTGGTTGACGCCTAATTTTTTCATACGTATATCTCTATCCGAGTTCTTTCACCATCTGTCCGTATTCGAGAGGCCGATAGCCGAGCCGCTCGTAGAGAGAACGCGCGCGCACGTTGTCCTCTTCCACTTCCAGACGAAGGCGGCGGATATTTTCGCGCGCGGCGAGCGCTTCGATAAAGGCGAACGCCTCTTTCCCCAATCCCTTGCTGCGGTATGCGGGACGCATATACATTTCTTCCAGCCATAAAACGAGCCCGCCCGCTTCGCGCGAGTAGGTCTTGGCGGTGAGCAGGTAGCCGACGATCTCGCCCTCCCACTCTATCATATAAGCCGACGCGTACTCTTTCGAGCGCATCAGTTCGTCGAACGCCGCCTCGTGATAAGCGGCGGGAATATCGTGCAATACCGCTTCCGACTTGTAAAATTCGTCGGATAAGCGCAAAAATGAATCGCGGTCGTTTCGGGTGATTTCTCTTATCATTTTACAGCCTCGTCTTTGTTTTCAACATTATACCCTTTTTCTACGGTAAAAGCAACTTGAAAGCGGGGCTTTTCTTACGAATATCGCCCCGCTTTTTTCATTTTTTTATTTGTCTTTTTTCGGGCATACCATCAACGGAAGAATTTTCGCCCGTACCGCGGGACGCTTGGGAGCGCCTTTTTTTTCACCCGCCTTCCATTCTTCGGAAACGGTTTCGCCAGCGCGCATCATACAGACCGCTTTGGCCACGCTGTCGAACGTATACTGCACGCCCTCCGCGCTCGCCGCAAAGTTCGCCGCGCGCTCTCTGCCGATCCCGATTCCGCCCGCGACCTGCTCCGCGTCGATATTCGCGCCCAGAAAGAGAAATTCCCAGTTGTATTTCTGTTTCTGATGCTCAATCATCCCGCGCACTCGTTTTTGCGTATATTCGCGGCTGGCGTTTTCGAAACCGTCCGTCGTGACGGCGACGATCACGCGGTCGGGCCGTTCGCTCTCGACGAGCGCGGCAAGTTTTTGCCCCGCTTCCGCCACGGTACGCCCCACTGCGTCGTACAGCGCCGTACTGCCGCGCACATAGTATTTGTCTTCGCCGAGGCGGGGCGTCGTCCGTAAATTTTCGCGATCGAATACCGTCTCAGTCTTATCGTCGAAAAGCACGAGCGTGACCGCGCCCTCAACCTTTTGTTCTTTCTGCTTTTCGATAAAAGCGTTGAAACCTCCGATCACGTCCTTTTCGAGCCCGCCCATCGAGCCGCTCCTGTCGAGAATGAAAATGATCTCCGTAAAATTTTTGCGCATATTCCGATGCCTCCTTGTTTCGATGGCATCAGTATAGCGCAAATCTTTCAACATTTGGTCGCTTTCCGAGCGACATTTTTAAATCGCCCAGTTACCGTTTACGAATATGGGCACGCGCGCACCGTCCTCCGTTTCGCCTTCGATGGAAAGGTCGCGGGCGCCGATCATGAAATCGACGTGGATCATCGAATCGTTGACGCCGAGTTCTTTGATCTTTTCGTCGGAATAATTTTCATAACCCTTCACGCACATGGAAAAGCCCCTGCCGAGCGCAAGGTGGCAACTGGCGTTTTCGTCGAACAGCGTATTGTAAAAGAGCAGACCGCTCTCGTTGATAGGCGAATCGAACGGCACGAGCGCGCATTCGCCGAGATAGGACGCGCCCTCGTCCATGGCGAGCATTTTTTTGAGCACTTCTTCGCCCTTTTCCGCCGCAGCCTCCGTCACTTTTCCGTCCGCAAAGCGCAGATGAAAGTTTTCGATCAACTGCCCCTGATAAGAGAGCGGCTTCGTCGAGTACACGACACCCTCCGCCAAGCCGCGTCGGGGAGTCGTGAACACCTCTTCCGACGGAATGTTCGGATTGAAATAGCGGCCCGAAAGCGTCGTTTCGCCGCCGCCTGCAAACACGCCTTCGGGCATGAGCCCCACGGTAAGGTCGGTGCCGTTGGACGAACGGTAAAAAAGTTTTTTCAGATGAAGTCCGTTCAGGATACGGCAGCGTTCGGAAAGATTTTTATTGTGTTCGTTCCAGTTGCCGATGGGATTGCCTTCCGCGCGGGAACAGCGCAAGATCGCCTCCCATAATTTTTCTTCGGCAGCCTGCGCGTTTTTTTCTTTGGGGAATACTTTTTTCGCCCAGTTTTTGCCCGCGACCGCCGCGATACACCACTGGTATTTATTTTCCATCGCGTCGCGGTAGGGTTTGATCTTGGGAAAGCGGCGCATGGAGGCGCTGCTCACTTTGTGCGCGTCCACGCCGTTCATGCCGTCGGGATCCGCCGATTCCAGATAAATGACGGCGGGAAGAGAGAGCGACTGGTCGCGCAGTTTTTCTTCCTGCCAGGGCGCGACTTCCGCGAGGGTATCCTCGCTCTGATACATCGCGTTGAGCCTGGAAACGGGCTGATGCGACCATTCCACGCGCACGTTCCTTGCGCCCGCACGGTAACATTCTTCCGCCACGTACGCCACGAATTCGGGCTGGTCGAGTTCCGCGCGAATGATCACGTCCTGCCCGCTCTTTACGTTGACGCCCGTCTTGGCGATGAGTTTCGCATAATTTTTCAAAACAGTCTTTTTCATGGTTTCTCCTTAAAACGCCCAGTTACCGCGCTCGAAAATGGGCAGGCGCGCGCCCTCTTTCGTAACGCCCGTGATGAACAGATCGCGCGTGCCGACCATAAAATCGACGTGCACGGAAGAATCGTTGATGCCCATTGCGGCGAATTGTTCGCGCCCGTATGAGGCAAAGTTCTTCACGGTATTGGTATAGCCGCGCCCGAGCGCCAGATGGCAGGCGGCGTTTTCATCAAACAGGGTGTTATAGAATAAAATGCCGCTCTTGTTGATGGGAGAATCGCAGGGCACGAGCGCGCATTCGCCCAGATAGCACGAGCCTTCGTCCATGTTGATGATGTCGCCAAGCAGTTTTTCATTCTCCTCCGCGCCCCACTCGACCGCCTTTCCGTTCTCGAAACGTATCCAGAAATCCTCGATGAGTTCGCCCCCGTAGGAGAGCGGCCGCGTCGCGCGCACCAGTCCCTGCGCCGAATTTTTGAGAGGCGTGGTGAACACCTCTTCGGTGGGAATGTTGGGGTTGAAATAATGTCCGTCCGCCGTCACCTTTTTGCCCGCGATGAATTCCGCTTCGGGGATGAGGGCTATGGAAAAATCCGTGCCGTTGGAACTTTTATATTCGAGGGACGCAAGTCCCATGGCGTTGAGTTTTTCGCAGCGCTCCTTCAAGGCGCGGTTATGCCACATCCAGTCGGTGAGAGGATCCTTCCCCGCCGCGCGGGAAGTTTCCAATATGAGTTGCCACAATTTTTCCACCGCCGCGTTGGAACGCTCGTCGGGGAAAATCTTTTTCGCCCAACCAACGGAAGGCACAGCCGCCACGCACCACTGATAGCGGTTGGTCATGCGGTCCTGATAAGGTTTGGTAATGAGCGAGCGCACCGCTTGCGCCTTGGTGAGTTTGTCGCGGTCTACGCCCTTCATGCCGTCGGGGTCGGCGGACAGGATCTTGATGCGTACGGGCAGTTTTTCCGTGCGCTCTTTTAAAAGTTCCTCTTCCCACGAAGGCACCTGCGAGAGCGTCTTTTGCGATTCGAAGCGGGCGGCGAGGCGGTCGACCGCCTGGCTCGACCACTCGACACGCACGCTGCGCGCGCCCGCCTTGTAGCATTCTTCGCACAAATACGTGACGAACGCGGGCTGGTCGGGCTCGGCAAAAATTTCCACGTCCTGCCCGGGGCGTATATTTCCGCCGACAACGGCGATGAGTTTCGCGTAATTTTTCAGCAGACTTTTTTTCATGGTTCTCCTCCCTTGGTCCTTTCCCCTTTATGATACTATTTTTACCGCGAAAAGTCAACGTTTCCGCCGGATCCGCGCTTGACAGCAGGGTAATTATACGATATACTGAAACAATCAAATTCACGGAGGCAACGATCATGCGCATTTTGCAGCCCGAATTTCCCGAGCCGCTTTATCCCGCCGATTTTTCCGCCGCAGTATCGGAATACCGCGACACGGAAGAGCGCATCGAACAAAAAATTTTCAAAAATTTCCGCGCCGAAAACGAACGGTTCAGGCACGCCGAATTTTTCGGCTGCGTGTTCGAAAACTGCAAATTCAACGACTGTGCCTTCGAACGCTTCGAATATACCAACGCCGTGTTCCGCGGCTGCGATTTTTCCAACGGCAGCCTGCGCAATTCCTATTTCAAGCAGTGCGCCTTTCTGCAATCCAAATGGATGGGCGCGGATCTGTCCGAAAGCGTCCTGAAAGAGATCGTCGCGACGGGCTGTAACTTTTCTTACGCCAATCTGAACGCGGAAAAAATGCAGAACGCCTGCTGGAAGGAGTGCGATTTTTCCTTTGCCGACGTCGCCATGGGCAAACTGAAAGGCGTCGCCTTTTCCAAATGCGATTTTACGCGCGTGAATTTTTACACGACCTCGCTCAAAGGGATTAATTTGAGCGACAGCAAATTGAGCGGCATCGAGATCTCCGCCGATCTTTCCGAACTCAAAGGCGCGACAATCAACGCCGTGCAAGCGGCGGATCTGATTAAAAATATGGGGGTGCTCGTGCAATGATCGCGGAAACGGAGCGCACGTTCCTCTGCGAACTGACCGAATGCGATTTCGGCAATCTGTGCACGATTTTACAGGACGAGAAGGCGATGTACGCCTACGAACACGCCTTTTCGGAGGGCGAAGTGCGCGAATGGCTCGAACGACAGATCGAACGGTACCGCATATACGGGTTCGGGCTGTGGGCTGTAAAAGACAAAAAAAGCGGCGAATTTCTCGGCCAGTGCGGGATCACCATGCAGAAATGGGACGACGCGCTTGTGCCCGAGATCGGCTATCTTTTCCGCAGAAAATTCTGGCATCGGGGTTACGCGACCGAATGCGCCGCCGCCTGCAAACGATACGCTTTCGAAAAGTTGGATTTTCCCGCCGTATATTCCATTATCCGCGAAAACAATCTGCCCTCGATCGCGGTCGCCGTGCGAAACGGCATGGTACCCGTCGGCAAACAGACCAAATATTATTACGGAATGGTCATGCCCCATATCGTCTATGAAGTAAAGCGTTAAGAAAACCCGCCGCACAAATTGTACGGCGGGTTTTTAAATTTCGATCGTCATGCCGTCATAGGCGGCGATAAATCCGAATTTTGCGGCGAGCGAATCCATATCTTTCCGAAAAGGCGCGGCATTGTGCGAAAAGTGCGTTATGACCGCCCGCACGTCGGGCGCGGCTGCGCCGATTCTCAAAAGTTTTTCCAAGACCTGCGCGTTCTCGTACACGTTCATATGCCTTCCCGAATGAATCTCCTGACTGCCGCCGAGCGTACAGTCGAAACTCACGAGGTCGGCGCGCAGTTTATGCTCCCGCAGAAAATCATACAAACCCTCGTCGGGCAGACCCGTATCGTTGAGATACAATATTCCCTTTCCGTCCTTGCGGATAAAATAGACGAGCGCGCGCTCGGAAGGCGTATGCTTTGCGGGAAGCGCGTACACTTCGTATCCGCCGCAGTCGAAAGCCGTAAAAGGTTCCGCCGTTATAAAGCGGATATCGGCGCGCACGTCATCCTTGATCTCCCGCGCGGTGCCTTCTGCGAATACTTCCCGCACGGTTTCGTCGCCGTAAATACGCAGTGTTTTTGCGCGCATGCCGTAGGCGAATTTATAGCCGCGGTTCACGAGTTCCTGCGCGTAAAAATGATCGGTATGCGAATGCGTCACGAGAAGATGCGACACGGCGGACAAATCTATTCCGAAACGCACGGTGTGATAATAGGTTTCGGGCGGAAGATCGACGAGCAGCGTTTCGTCGATCAGCGCCTGCGAACGGGTACGCAGTTCGCCCAGTTCGCGCGCCATTTTACAGGCTGCGCAGTTGCAGAATACCGCGGGAAAGCCTTCCGCCGCCGCGGTGCCGAGATAACGTATCCGCATCGTTTACGCCTCGCTTTCGATCAGAATACTTACGGGCCCGTCGTTGTACTGCTCGATCTTCATATCCGCGCCGAACACGCCGGTACAAACGGGTATCCCGTATCCGATCAGTTCTTCTTTTACGATTTCATAAAGGGGCTGCGCCGTTTCGGGGCGCGCCGCCGCGATAAAACTCGGGCGGTTGCCGTGCGTACAGTCGCCGTAGAGCGTGAACTGGGAAATGAGCAAAATTTTGCCGCCCTCGTCTTTGACGGAAAGATTCATTTTGCCGTTCTCATCCTCGAATATGCGCAGATGCGCAATCTTTTTTGCGATAAATTCCGCCTGCGCGCGCGTATCCCCCTCTTTCACGCCGAGATAGACCGCCAAACCGAACGGAATCTCCGATACGGGTTTTCCTCCGACAGACAGCGCCGTTTTGCGCACGCGCTGAACCAATGCACGCATGATTTCCTCCTTACAAAGTTACGCGGCGGACGGAAAATCCGTTCGCCGCGCGCCTGATTCGATTTAAATTACTTTACGCGCTCCATGTACTCGCCCGTACGGGTATCAACGCGGATCACTTCGCCCTCGTTCACGAACATGGGAACCTGGATCTTTGCGCCCGTTTCCAAAGTCGCCATTTTAGTGGCGTTGGTCGCGGTATTGCCTTTCACGCCGGGTTCCGCCTCGACGATCTTCAACTCGACAAAGTTTTCGCACTCCACCGAAAACGCGGCGCCCTTATAAAAACGCACGGTCACGGGATCGTTCTCTTTGATATATTTCAAGGCGTCCTCTACCTGATCGTGATTGAGCGGGGTCAGGTTGAATTCTTCGTCCATGAACCAATACAGTTCACCGTCCGAATAGGAATAAGTCATCTTTTTCGTTTCGATATGTGCGTTTTCCACCTTTTCGGAAGGGTTGAACGTAAGTTCCAAAACGGCGCCCGTTACAACGTTTTTCAGTCTAGTGCGCACGAAAGCCGCGCCCTTGCCCGGTTTGACGTGCTGAAACTCTACGACGACGTATACGTTGCCGTTGTATTCGATGGTGACGCCCTTTCTGAAATCTCCTGCTGCAATCATAAAATAATCTCCTTTAATCTATCTGAATTAAATTATAAAATAATCAATTTTTTATCCGAACGCATGAACGATTCGACTTTGCCGTCTTTCAGCCGCACGCTGTCCTCGATGCGGATGCCGAATTCTCCTTCGAAATATACGCCCGGCTCGATGGAAAAGACCATATCGTCTTTCAGCGTACAGTCCGCCCCGATGCGTAAGGTGGGATATTCGTGAATATTGATGCCGATCCCGTGCCCCAGAGAATGGGTAAAGAACTTGTCCAGTCCCTGCTTTTCCAAAACGCCGCGCGCGAGCGCATCCGCTTCGTGTCCGCTCATGCCTGCGCGGATATGCTCCGCAGCGTTCATGTGGGCATCGTAAACGTGAGCGTAAATTTTTGCGAAATGGTCGTCCGCGCTCTTTCCGAAAAGGCAGGTGCGCGTGATGTCCGAACAGTAACCGCCCACTTTGCAGCCGAAATCCAGAAGCACGGGCATTCCCTTTTCGAGTTTGGTATCGTCGGGCGCGTGGTGCGGCACGGAAGAGTTTTTACCGAACGCCGCGATGGTCTCGAAGGAACGGTCGCCCGCGCCGAATGCGCGCATATAGTATTCGAGCCGCGCGGCGACTTCGTTTTCCGTATCGCCCTCTTTCAACTCGCCGTACAACTTGTCCAACGCCTTTTCTGCGATCTCGCACGCGGCGGCGACGTTTTGCATTTCTTCGTCCGTCTTGACGCTCATCGCCTCGACGAACGCGGGCATACTGTCCGTCAGTTTGAATTTGTATTTTTTATAAACCGCCGCCTCGGGCACGCTGACGCGTTCCATGGGGACGGCGAGTTTTTTGACTTTTTTGGTTTTGATATAATCGAAAACGGATGCGGCGGATTTGGCGATCTCTACCTTGGTATCCTGCCCTTTCAGCGCTTCTTTCGCGCCTTCCGCATAGCGCGGGTCGGTAAAGAAAACGCTCTCTTCCCAATCCGTGTAGACATATCCGAACGAACTAAAAAAACCCGTCAGATAAGCGCGCAGATCGCAACTTTCGGTAAGCATCGCTTCCGCCTGCAACGCGCGGAGAAGTTTTTTTGTATTGTCCATAAAATTATTTTACCAAATTTTTTTTATTTAGTCAATTTATTCTGTGCGGTTTTCAGGCATTATATATGCGTTTCATCGCAAGCGCGTCTTCCGCCTGCGTGCCCGCCGATTCCGACACGATATAGGGTTCGAGTTTCAACTCTTTCAGCGCGACGGCGAGCGGCTCGAATTCGGGTCCGTACGTTTCGTCCTCGAAGGTCAGATGGCGCACTTCTCCCTTTGCCGAATACTGAATTTTGGAAAAATGCACGTGAAAATGTTTTACGCGCTCGTATCCGAGTTCGCCGACCATATATTCCAGCCGCGACTTATAATCGGAGACCGTCTTCAAACTGCCGCCCTCGCGCGCGTTGATATGCCCGAAATCAATGGCGGGGAGAAAAATTTCGTCGATCTTGCAAAAGGCGACGATCTCCTCGAGCGTGCCGATCTGCCCGAGTTTTCCCATCGTTTCGGGACAGAATAAAAGATCCTGCATATCGTTGAGATAGATATAATCGCGCAAAATTTTAAGCCGTTCGGCGGTAAGGGCGACGGCTTCCTCACGCAACATTTTGCCCTGCGTCGCCGCGTGAAAGACACATCGTCTGCCGCCCATCAGTTTCAAAAACCGACCGCTGTCAAGCACGTAATGATAGGACTTCTGCGCGCTCTCGTCCAGGGGATTCGCAAAATTGATATAGTAAGGCGCGTGCACGCTGATCTCAATCCCCTCGGCGGCAAATGCCTCACCGATGGAAATCGCCTTACCCTCGCCCATGTGCACGCCCCTGCCGAAAGAATATTCGTAGCAGTCGAGTCCCCGCTCGCGCACGTATTTCGCCGCGTCCTCGGTGTGGGAAAGTCCCGCCGCAAAGAAAGAATCGCTGTTGCCGCTCGGTCCGAATTTAATCATCTGATCTTCTCCAAATCTATTTTCAACTGCGCTTTGAGCGCATCCGCGCTTTCGAATTTCCGTATGTCCCGCAGCCGACCGTCGAAATATACGACGATCTCTTCGCCGTACAGATCGCCTTTGTAGCCGTCCAAGTATACTTCCAGAACCACCCGCTCGTCGCCGAAGGTCGGACGCGCGCCGTAGTTCGCGATACCGCGGAACTCTCTGCCCCCGATCGGCACGCTCACCGCGTACACGCCTTGCCGGAGCGGAAATTTTTCGTTTGAAAGGTGCAGGTTTGCGGTGGGAAAGCCAAGTTTCGAGCCTACGCGCCGTCCCTCCGTGGAAACTCTGCCCGCAACGAAATAGCGGCCGCCCAATAGTTGATTCAGTTTTTCGACGTCGCCCGCCGCAAGATATTCTTTTGCGAGAGACGCCGCCGCCTTGTGTTCGTAAATGCCGACCAAGGGCAGGACCGTCAAAGACGCGCCGTGTTCGAACGCCGCTCTTTTCACGTCCTCCGCCGTCCCCGCCGCGTCGCGCCCGAAAGTGAAATCCTCGCCGCATACGAGCGCGCGCACGTTGCATTTTGCAAAGACCGCGCGCAGAAATTCTTCCTTTTGCGTGCGCTTGAACGTGTCGTCGAATCGCGCCGCAAGCGCGAAATCCGCGCCGAGACTTTCAAAAAGGCGGACGCGCTCATCGAACACGTAGATCTGCCCGCCCTTTTTGCCGCCGTAAAAGGTCATCACGCCGACTTTCAGATTTTCTTTCGCCGCGCGGTTCATCGCGGCGTGCAGCAGGGCGCGGTGACCGATGTGCATTCCGTCGAAATAACCGAGCATGAGCACGCACGGCTCTTCCATCCGCTCCGCGGAATCGTAGTCGATAATTTTCAGCATAATTTCGTCCTTGCGCGGATGACGCCCCCGCCCGCCTCCGCAACGCCGTAAAACGCGCCGTCCAGCCACAGAGTATAGAGTCCTTCGCCCGCAAACGGCTGCGTGAGCCCGTCTTTGAGACGCTTTGCCGTAAGATCGGAAAAGTCCGCGCGGGGATAAGAAAGCACGTTCCGCACAGGGAGCAGAAACTCCTGCCAGTTGTCCTTTTGCAGAACGTCGGGCGAAACGGCGTCTTTCAGATCGAACATACCGCTCTTTTCGCGCACGAGAGAAGTCATGATCGCCTTCGTGCCCAGAGCCGCCGCCAGATCGCGCGCGATCGCGCGGATATACGTGCCGCCGCCGCAGCGTATGCGAAAGGAATATTCGCCCTCGCCCGTCTTTTCAAGAAGGTCGAGCGAATATATCGCGACTTTCTTTTTTTCCAGCGTGAAGGGAATGCCTTTTCGCGCCAGATCGTACGCGCGCGCGCCGTGCACGCATTTTGCGGAATACAGCGGCGGTTCCTGCATGATCTCCCCGACCTGCGAGGAAAGCGCAGCCCTGATCTCCTCTTCGCAAGGAACGCGGCCCGCACCGTACTTTACGTCGCCCGTGCTGTCGAGCGTGTCGCTGTCCGCGCCGAACAGAAAGGCGGCGCGGTACTGTTTTTCCTTATCGAGAAGATAGTCGAAAAGGCGCGTGGCGTTGCCCACGCCGACGGGAAGGACGCCGCCCGCCATGGGATCGAGCGTACCCATATGCCCGCAAGACAGCCCCGTAACGCGCTTGACGCGTCCCACGACCGCCGCGCTGGACGCACCCGCGGGTTTATCGATATTGAGAATTCCGCTCGGCGTCATTCCTTTTTCCTCCGTTTTTCGCAAGGCGGGGCGGCGCAAAAAAATTTGCGCGCCGCCCCGCCGACCTTTTAGTCTTCGATATGCTGGCGGATGGTGTATACGAGTTTATCCACCACCTCTTCCAGTTCGCCGCCGATCATACAGCCGCTGGCGAGCACGTGCCCGCCGCCGCCGTAAACGGACGCGATCTTGTTTACGTCCGATCTTCCCTTGGAACGTAAAGATATCTTAAAGGAATGCGGCTTGGTCTCCAACAGGCACGCAGCCACTTCCACTCCGTCCACGGAGAGGGGAAAATCGATGAAACCTTCGGTCATGTCCGAGGTAGCGCCGCATTCTTCGAGCGTCTTTTTCCCGACGGAAATAAGCGCGATCTTGTCGCCGTAAAAGTAACGGATCTTCGACATCGTCATGCCGAACAACAGCGCGCGTTCGCGCGGCTGACGCTTGAACATATTGTACTGTATCTCGTGGATATCCGCGCCGCAGCGCAGCAGTTTCGCCGCAGTCAGAAACGTGTTTTCCGTCACGTTCTTATGCGCGAAATTGCCCGAATCGGAACTGACGCCGAGCAGCAGGCAGTTCGCCGTGTGCGCGTCGATGGGTACTTCCAGTTCATCCGCGAGCGCGGTGACGATCTCGCAGGTCGCGGCGCGCTCCTCCACATAGCAGTAATCCCCGAAACGGGTATTGGAAACGTGGTGGTCGATGTTGAATTTGATTTTTTTCGATTTGGTAAACGTTTCGCACAGCGCACCGAGGCGCGCCTCGTCGCTCGAATCCACCGCGATGAACGCCTGCGCGTCCTTGGTGGGTGCGGACGCGACTTCGCGCATTCCCTCCAAAAAGAAAAATTTTGCGGGAACAGGGCTTTCGCACACCACTTCGGACGGAATCCCGCACGCGCGCAGAAGGCCTTGCAGCCCCAATGCCGCGCCGAGCGTGTCGCCGTCGGGACGCATATGACAGAAAATCGCCGCGCTTTCAATGGTTTTCAGTTTATCTGCAATTTCACGTAACGTCATCGTTCTTCGGCTCCGTATCGTGGATCCCCTTGATGATGCGGTCGATCTTGTCGCCGTATTCCATGCTGTCGTCCACGAAAAAGTGCAGTTCGGGGACCGTGCGCATGGTCATCACCTGCGCCAGTTCGTGGCGGATAAAGCCCGCGTGTTTCTGGATCTCGGCAAAAGTCGCCGCTTCTTCCTCGCGGTTCTTCCCGTACACGCTGATATAAATTTTTGCGCTCTTCAAATCGGGCGAAACGTCCGCCTTGGTCACGCTGACGAGCCCCTTGATCTCGCTCGTCTTATATTTCAGTTTTGTGGATATGATCTCGTAAACGGCTTTTTGATATTCGCCCGAAAGCCGCTTTCCGCGCATATTTTGCATAAAAACCTCCGAAAGATGCGCGATGCGTCAAAATAACGCATCGCTCCTCTGAATTACGCCGGGATCTCCTCGGTGATATAACATTCGATCACGTCGCCGACGCGGATCTCGTTGAACCCTTCGATAGAAAGGCCGCATTCGAAACCGCCCGACACTTCTTTCACGTCGTCTTTAAAGCGTTTGAGTTGGTTGACGTTGCCCTCGACGATCATGATGTCGTCGCGGTAAATACGCAGTTTGCCGCTGCGCACCAACTTTCCTTCCGTCACGTAGCAGCCCGCCACCAGACCGACGCCCGTGATCTTAAAGGTCTCGCGCACTTCGCACTTGCCCGTCATGATCTCGCGGAACTTGGGCGAAAGCATGCCTTTGAGCGCCTTTTCGATATCGTCCAGAAGTTCGTAAATGATGCGGTAAGAGCGCACGTCCACGCCGCTTCTCTCGGCAAGCGCCTTCGCCTTGGTGTCGGGGCGCACGTTGAAGCCCACGATGATGGCGTTGGAAGAATCGGCGAGCATGACGTCCGTTTCGTTGATGGCGCCCGCGCCCGAATGGAGCACGTTGACGCGCACTTCTTCGCCCGAAAGTTTCAAAAGCGATTGACGGACGGCCTCGACAGAGCCCTGCACATCGCCCTTTACGATGATATTGAGCGCCTTGACTTTGCCTTCGGCGATCTTGCCGAACACGTCGTCGAGCGTCACGCGCGACTGCGATTTGATCATCGCGTCGCTTTCCTTTCTCTTTCTCTCGTCGAGCACCTGTTTCAAAAGTTTATCCTGCTCGACGGCGATGATGGTGTCGCCCGCGTTGGGAACGTCTTCCAATCCCAGAATGGAAACCGCCATCGAAGGGCCCGCGCTCTTGACCGTTCTGCCCTTGTCGTCTATCATCGCCCTGACACGGCCCGTGGTCGTTCCGGAAATGATGGAATCGCCCGTTTTCAGCGTGCCGTCCTGAATGAGCACGGAGGCGACGGGGCCTCTGCCCTTATCCAGTTTCGCCTCGATGATGATGCCGCGCGCGTTCTGGTCGGGATTGGCTTTGAGTTCGCGGATCTCCGCAACGAGATTGACGGTCTCCAAAAGGCTGTCGATGCCGTCGCCTGTCTTTGCGGATACGGGACACAGAATGGTATCGCCGCCCCACTCTTCGGGGACGAGCCCGTTCTGCGTGAGCCCCTGTTTGACGCGTTCGACGTTGGCGTCCTGTTTATCCATTTTATTGACCGCCACGATGATGGGCACTTCCGCCGCTTTCGCGTGGTTGATCGCCTCGATGGTCTGCGGCATGATGCCGTCGTCCGCGGCGACGACCAGAATGACGATATCCGTCGCCTGCGCGCCGCGCGCGCGCATTGCCGTGAACGCCTCGTGTCCGGGGGTATCGAGGAACGTGATGGACTTGCCCTTGACATTGACAGTGTAGGCGCCGATATGCTGCGTGATGCCGCCCGCTTCGCCCGCCGTGACGTTGGCGCTGCGGATACGGTCCAGAAGCGAAGTTTTGCCGTGGTCTACGTGCCCCATCACCGTTACGACGGGCGGGCGCGTGACGTAATTGGTCACGACTTCCTGTTCGCTCTTATAAATATCGCTGAGAACTTCCTCCGCCGTCTTTTCGGGACGGTATTCCAACTCGATCCCGAGATCGGAGGCGATATAAGCGGCGGTGTCGTAATCGAGCGAATCGTTGATGGTCTTGGCGATGCCTTCGCGGAACAGGCGCTTGGTGATCTCCACCGCCGTAATCCCCAATTTTTCGCTGAGGACTTTCAGGGGAATATTCTCGCTCGTGACGACCGCATGATCGATCTTGATGGTCTGCACGGAAAGTTGTTTCTGCTTTTTCACGCGCATTTTTCTGTAACCGCTCTTGTTCTCGTCGAAATCGTCCACCGTGACCTGCTGTTTCACGAGCGCGCGGCGGGAGACCGTCTTTTTCTGCTCGGTATAGGTCTTTTCGAACGTCTTTTTCTTGGCGGGCGCATGCGTCTTGCTCGGTGCGGGCACGACGGGTGCGGGAGCCGCGGCGCCGCCGAAACGGGCGGGACGAGCGCCCATGCCGTTCTGCGGACGGGGTCCCGCGCCCTGCGGGCGGGGCGTATTATAGCGGCCTTGGCCTGCCGCGCCCTGCGGACGGGGCGCATAGCCGCCGGGACGGTTGTCGGGACGATTATAGCCGCCCTGTCCCTGCGGACGAGCGCCGTATCCGCCCTGCGCGGAATTATAGGCGGGACGGTTTTCGCGCGGAGCCGCCTCCGTGCGTTCTCTTCCCTGATAAGGGCCGCGGTTCCAACTGGGGAGTTCGCGCCCGTCTTTATTCGTATAGGTCGTGCTGCGCGCGGGCGTTTCCGTGCGCGGCTTGGCGGCAGGCGTTTCGCGCGGTTTTTCCTCACGTGCCTCCGCTTTGGGCGCGACGGGTTCGCTCTTTGCGGGGCTTACGGGTTCCGCTTCGGACGGTTCCTTTTTCTCGGGCTCGACAGCCTTGGGCGGTTCGGGGGCTTTGACTTCCGCCTTTATTTCGGCTTTCTTCTCGATCGCTTCTTCGGGAACCTTATTTTCGACTTTGTTTTCAACGCGGGTTTCGATCTTTTCTTCCGCGCGGGGCGTTTCCGCCGTCTCGGCAGCGGAAGAGCCTTCCGCCTCGGCAGACTGCGCCTGTTCGCGCCGCGCCGCTTCCGCTTCCAGCGAAGACAGGCGTCTCAAAATATCGCCGACCTTCTTTTCCGTAATCTGTACGTTTTTCATCAGCGAGCCTACCCCTTCGCCGCCCAAAAGCGCGTCGATATTTTCGATATTCGCGTAATTTTTCTTTGCTTCTGCCATCTTGCTAAATATTGCCTCCCGAATAGATTTTAAAATTTTCATCACCGCTTGTCAAAATCGCGTTTGCCAAGCCCGTATCTCTTACCGCCGCCAACTTCACGTTGGGTTTACCCGTTATTTCTTCCAACGTTCTGCCGCAGGCGATCAATAATTCACAGTTGAATCGGCGTTTGAGTTTCAGCGCTTCTCCGCGCGCGTTTTCGCTCGCGCTCGCGCATAATATCAGTAAAAAAACTCCCTTCTTTTGCAGGGCGACCGCGTTGAATCCGCAGGTGAGTTTGCCGCTCTTGATGCAAAAGCCGATGTAGGTTTCCGCTTTACTTCTTTGCAAAGAACTCCTCCTCGATGCGCTCGTACACCGAATCGGGTATTTCGCAGGAAAAAGTTTTATTGAGAAGGCGGGCTTTTTTCAGTTTTTTCACGCAGTCGGGGCGGTCGCACAAGTATGCGCCCCTTCCCGCGGCTTTGCCCGTAAAATCGATGAATACCTCGCCTTCTTTATTCTTGACGACGCGCAGCATCTCTTTTTTTGCCTTCATCTCGTGGCAGGCGATACACATACGCATGGGAATCTTTTTTACTTTCGGCATAGAACATCCCTTTGAAATTTACTCTTGTTCGTTCTCTTCGCTCTCTTGCGTTTCGGGTTCCGCGTCCCCGTCAAACTCTTCTTCCTCTTCTTCGTTCTCGCGGAAGATATCCATTTTCGCGGCGGCAGATTCGCTCTTTACGTCGATCTTCCAGCCCGTGAGCCGCGCCGCGAGGCGGGCGTTCTGCCCGTCGCGCCCGATGGCGAGGGAAAGTTTATCGTCGGGCACCACGGCGATGGCGGATTTTTCGTCCACCTGCGTGACCGAAACGACTTTGGCGGGCGAAAGCGCCTTGGCGATGAATTCCAGAGGATTTTCGCTCCACAGGATGATGTCCACCTTTTCGCCGCCCAGTTCCTCGACGACCGCGTTCACGCGCGCGCCCTTGTTGCCCACGCATGCGCCGACCGCGTCTACCTGCGCGTCCTCGCTGAAAATCGCCATTTTGGTGCGCTGTCCCGCTTCGCGCGAGATGGATTTGATGACGACCGCGCCCGATTTGATCTCGGGAACTTCTATCTCGAACAGACGCTTGACCAAACCCGCAGCCGCGCGCGATACGAGGACCTGCGCGTTGCGCCCGTTGTTTTTGATATTTTTCACATATACTTTCAGGCGGTCGTTGACTTCGTATTTTTCGCCGGGCACCTGATCCTGCGGAAGCATCAGCCCCTCGATCTGTCCTTTGCCCAGTTCCACATATACGTTCTTCGCGTCGATCTTGCGCACGACGCAACTCATCAACTCGTCTTTTTTGTCGGAGAACTCGCTCAAAGTGTTGTCGCGTTCGGTTTCGTGCAGTTTTTGCAGAATGACCTGTTTCGCGGTCTGCGCCGCGATCCTGCCGAAATCTTTCGGAACGAACTCTTCATACACTTCGTCGCCCAGTTTATAACTCTTTTTGATCAACTGCGCCTCGGCGAGAGAAATTTCTTTTTCCTTATCCTCCACTTCGGCAACGGCTGTTTTGACGGTATAAAATTTGATGGTGCTCTTTTCGGGATTGAGTTTTACTTCCACGATGCTCGCGCCGCTCTCGTATTGTTTTTTATACGCGGAGGCGAGCGCATTCTGCAACGCTTCGATAAACACGCTTTCGCTTATCCCCTTTTCCGCTTCCAGGTCCGCCAAAGCCAAAAAGAAATCCTTGTTAACCATTGTGTTCTCCTCGATTTATTTTCAATGTTATTCGAAATCGATAGCCTGAGAAATTTTCGCTATCTGATTTAAGTTGAGTTTGAAACTATCCTTTTCGCACAAGACGCGGATATTCCCCGCCACGGGATCGAACTCTTCAAGCACCGCCTCAAAAAACTTTTGCCCTTTGATGGGCGCGTACAGGCGGATCTCCACTTTTTTTCCGATGTTTTTATAGAAATCCTTGTCGTTTCTGAAAGGTCTGTCCAATCCCGGACTGCTCACATTGAGCGTATAGGGCCGGCCGAACGTGGGATCGAACTCGTCGAGCGGGCCGTCGATGGCGTTGTGGACGGCTTCGCAAAGATCGAGATCCACGCCGCCCTCCTTATCGGAATCGATAAAGACGGTGAGCGAAGGATTTTTGCCCTGTTTGAACACGACCTCGTAAATTTCCGCGCCGCAACTTGCTGCGATCGGCTGCAAAAACGCCGCGATCTCCTCGGCGGTTTTCATTTTCATAGGATCTCCTTCGGGAAAAATACCCCTACATAAAAAGATTTGAGAGCGGTTTCCCACTCTCAATCCTCAGCATACCATATTCAGTATGATAATTATACCACCTTTTCAATGATTTGGCAAGCATTTTTTCGCTTTAATCAACTCTATAAATATTTTTGCGGTGGCGAGCGCGTCGTCGAATGCGCGGTGATGATTGAACTTGATGCCGTAATAATCCGCAACGGTGTTGAGTTTGTAGTTGGACAGAAACAGCATGCTCTGCGCCAGCGTCACCGTGTCGTAAGTTTTCTGTTCGAACATATAATCGTCCTGCGCGCCGTAATAGGAAATAAACTTAAAATCGAACTGCACGTTGTGCCCCACGAGATCGCATCCCTCGCAGAATTTGAAAAAGTCGGGAATGACTTCGCCGATCTTGGGCGCGTCCCTGACCATATCGTCGGTAATGCCAGTGATCTTGATATTCTCCTCTTCCAGTTTGCGCTCGGGATTGACGAGGGTTGTGAACTTTTCGGATATTTCGCCGTGCACGATCTTGACCGCGCCGATCTCCGTGATCGCGTCCATGCGACCGCTTACGGGAGAATTGTTGAGCCCCGTCGTTTCCAGGTCGAACACCACGAAATCGCGGCTCGTAAGACATGCGGGCAAAGACGCGTTCTCGAACAGGTTGATCTGGTTGTAGTCGGTGATCTTTTCGGGAACGATCAACTGATACCGCGCGGGCGCGGGCTTGCTCGGCCGCTTTTCGGGCACGAAATGATCGGGCATCCTGCCGTAATTGATATAGCGCGCCGTAAAGCGAAGGCGGCCGTTGAACAGTTCGTTCGCGCCCGTGCAGACGATAAAATCGCCCTGTTTGAGTTGTTTGATCTTTTCTTCCGTCTTCTTTTTGGGGAAATAAGATAAAAACAGTTTGTCGGTCGTGTCGGTGAGGGTGATGGAATAATACGGCTTGCCTTTCTGCGAAATTTTTTCCTGTATGTACACGATCTCCCCGCACACCGTAAGGTTATCCGCCGCCATGGAACAGTCCTTCATATAGGTAGCCGTTTGAGGAACTTCGGCAAAATCGATCGCCTCGAAATCGACGATCGGGAAGGTGCGCGTCGCCAGAAAGCGGACGGGTTCGTCCTCCTCTTCGATCTCGGTATCCTCGACGGGCTTTTCTTTCAGTTCCAGTTCGCCGCGAAACTGCGCGCAGAAATTTTTTTCGAGCATTGCCGCCACGTTTTCCAGAATGTTGCGGGTCTCGAAAAAAGTCTTTTCCGCTTCGTCCACGCCGAATACGAACACGGTGGGCTCGCCGGTGCGCACGGAAATATCCTCGCCCTTGATGAACGCCGCCGCTGCAAGGTGGGTGGCTTTGAGATATTCCAAGATCCTCTGACGCACGAGTTGTTCGTCGCACACGAGTTTTCTGATCTCGAATCCCGCTTTCAGCGACGGGGGCACGGCCTTTTGCACCAGATCCCGTATAAATTCTTCGTCCTGCGGCGTGAAGGGTTGATCGGTGATCAAAATAAAATCCGCGCGCCGCGCGCGGCGGTCCAGAACGATCTTGTTTACGACCGCCTTTTTAAAATTTTCGCGCGAACGCAGCGCGCTTAAAAATTCTCTTTCGTCCATATGCCGACCTCATTCTTCTTTGAGTAATTTCTCCACTTCCCCCAAAAACACGCGTTCCGCGTCCGCCGCGGCGATTTTTTGCGTGACGGCGCCGCCGCGAAAGAGCGCGCAGTATTCCTTGCCCCCCGCGATGCCGAGATCCGCGTCTTTCGCCTCGCCCGGCCCGTTTACCACGCATCCCATCACGGCGATCTTCAGATTTTTTTTGCTGGCAAAGGTAAGTTCTTCGACTTTTTGGGCGAGTTTCATGCTGTCCCACTCGCAGCGCCCGCAGGTGGGACAGGACACGACGTCCACACCGCCCGCCAGATTGCACGCCCGTAAGATACGCTTTGCCGCGTAGATCTCTTCGACGGGATCCTCGGTCAAAGAAACGCGGATCGTGTCCCCGATCCCGTCTAAAAGCAGCGCGCCGATCCCGATCGCGCTCTTGACGACGCCGCTCTCGTGCGTGCCCGCCTCCGTCACGCCCACGTGCAGCGGATAATCGGTAAGCGACGCGAGCAACCTGTACGCCTCTACGGTGAGGGGCACGGACGACGCCTTGACGGAAATGACGATATCGTCCACGCCGAATTTTTCAAACGCGGCGACATTCCCGAGCGCGCTTTCGACGAGCGCTTTCGCGCTCTTTCCGTATTTTTGATAATGTTCCTTTTCAAGGCTTCCCGTATTGGCGCCTACGCGCACGGGAACGTGATGGGCGCGCAGACAATCCGCGACCGATCTCAACTGATTTTCGCCGCCGATATTGCCGGGATTGACGCGGACTTTGTCCGCGCCGTTCTCTACGGCGAGCACCGCGAGTTTTGCCGAAAAGTGGATGTCCGCCACGAGCGGCAGCGATATTTTATCGCGGATCGTCCGAATGGCGCGCGCGTCCGCTTCGTCGCGCACGGCGACGCGCACGATCTCGCAGCCCGCCGCGGCGAGTCTTCCGATCTGCGCGGCGGTCTTTTCCGCGTCGCACGTCGGCGTGGTAGTCATAGACTGGATCTTTATTGTTCCGTCGCCTAAGACGGCGGAACCGACGTTCACAATTTTTTTCATCGCATTTTATATAAAAAAAAGCCCGTCAGGGCCTTTTTTACTCCTCGTCTTTACGGTCGGTCTTTTTGATCTTGCCTTCCTGCATCAGCGTTTCAAGTTCGCTCATAAAAGAAGAGATATCCTTAAACGAGCGGTACACGGACGCGTAGCGCACGTAGGCGACCTCGTCGATCTGCCGCAGTCCTTCCATCACCATTTCGCCGATCTGTTTGGAAGTGATCTCCTGTTCGAGAGAATTATAGATCTGCTTTTTGATATCCTCTACCAGTTTTTCGATCTTGTACATGGAAACGGGGCGCTTTTCGCACGCTTTGATGATACCGTTTTTGATCTTGTTGGGATCGAACGCCTGGCGGTTGCCCCCGTTTTTTACGACGAGCACGGGCGTCGTTTCTATGGTTTCATACGTCGTAAAGCGCTTGCCGCACTGCATGCATTCGCGCCTTCTGCGGATCGTTCTGCCCTCGTCGGTCGAGCGGCTGTCGATCACTTTGCTTTCGGTATAGCCGCAATACATACATTTCATGCCGTCATCCCCTCCCTACAATTAGTAGTATGTATTTATTTTACCACAAGATAGCGATTTTGTAAAGTTTATTTTTACAAAAATAATCCCCTTTGCAGTATTTCCGTTGCAAAGGGGGCAATTTCAGTGGGATCATGTTCTTTTACTGCGGATCAGTACCGCCGCAAGGACGATCAGAGCCGCACCGCCCGCGGCCGCTCCCGCCGCAAGATGCGATCCGCACCCGTTTTTCGAGGGCTCGGGTTCGGGTTTCGGCCCGGGGGTCGGTTCAGGCTCCTGCGCGCCTTGGATCCGCACGCGCACTGGTTCGCTGTACACGACGAAATTGTTCGCCTTGTGTTTGAGGATCACCGTCGCCTCGTTTCCCGAAACCTCATAGCGGAAAACTTCACATTGTTTTTCTTCCAGCGTGCGGTCGCAGAATTCCACGTCCGCGGGAAATGACGCGCCTTCGAGCGCCGCCGCGCTTGCGACGGTGTAACCCTCGCGCGGCAAAATCCGTTTCTGATAGCCGCCGACTGCCGCAGGCACGTTGTTGGTGATGCCCGTCACGCCCATCTGCACGGCGTTTAAAACGCTGTTCGCGTCGTACGTCCAGGAAAAGTTGACGAATCCGCGGTTTTTTAAATTTCTTTCCCAGAAATACGTCGGATCGCATTGCGCGTCTACGGCGGTGTTGTTGACGCAGAGCGCGCGCAACTGCGGCCCCGCCGCTTCCTGCGAAATTTTATTGAGATAGGCGGTGGGAATGCCCGCGTCCGTTTCCTTCATGAGCCCCAGCATATCCATGCCGAAAGCGATCGCCACGACTTTTCCGTACATGCCGTATTCCTTCACTTTGTCGGAAAAGAGTTGCACGATATTTTGATCCGTCGTCTTGATCTCGCACACGATGAGGCAGTCGTCGATCTTTTTGAAATATTCGAAAAACTCGTCGAGCGTGGGAATATCGTACGCCATGCCCGTTTCCGCGCCGTTGTAGTCTTTGGTCACTTTATATTGACGCAACTGTTCCAGCGTCATATGTTCCGCGATCCCCTGTCCGTCGGTCGTGCGCTCGAGCGTGGAATCGTGCAGTATGAAAATTTCGCCGTCTTTGGAAACCTTCATATCGATCTCCACGGCATCCGCGCCCGCCTCATAGGCGGCGATGCAGCCCTCCAAAGTGTTTTCGGGATAACCGTAAGGCATGCCGCGGTGCGCGATATTGAGATAGGCGCGCGGAATGGAGTTGATATTGTAATTGTCGTAATAATGATACAGAGTTTCCGGCTCGCCGTCCGAAAGTATGCCGTAGGCGCCGCTGGAAACGCAGCGGTAAAAATTGAACTCCTCCGCCGAATCGGCGGCGAGCCACACGGCTTTGAAACGTGCCTGGAAAAACGCCACCGTTTCCGCAGTCGCCGCGCTCTGCGATAAGAGCACCGCGTTGCAGTAATTCTCGTTTGCCTCTTTGACCAAGGCGGCGGCATCCAGATCCTGCGCCGTCTTTGCGGAATAATCGGCAATGCCCCGTATATCTTTTTCTTTGGTTTTCAGATATTTCACGACGGCGGGATCGGACGACATCGCTGCGAGGTCGAACTCGTCCGTTTCGATCAGCCACGCGGACAGCGCGTCCGCCTGCACGCGGTTTTTCAGCCGCACGACGGTCAGAATCCCTTCCGAAGAGAGCGTTTCGAATACGGTCGAAAAATCCCCGATCTCTTTCCCGCCGGCGTCCAGTACGTTGAGTTCGTCGTCCACCGTTACGACGGCGTTCGAGGGGCGCATTTTCGGGTCGAGTTCGGCATAACTTTCCGCCTGCCCTTCGGTTCGCAATTCTGCGATAATTGACGGCGCCATGCTCAATTTGGATAGATATGTATTCGTTTCCACGAATCCCGCATACGCCGCGGCCTCGACGGGCGCATTGCCGACGAAAATCGCGGCAAACAGAACGAGCGTTGCAGCCAGCGCGCATATTTTTTTCATCGAGTCCCCCCCTTTTTGCTTTTATTTTAAACGGGGAACCGCGAATTGTACATGACAGCAAGCAACTATTTGTTTATCATATTTTAACGAAAAGAGCGGCAGTAACGCCGCTCTTTTTACTATTTGAAATATTTGACGCCGCTTTCGAACAGTTTCATGTCGAAGTTGCCGCCGCAGTTTTTATAGAGGTTTTCGCCCGTGCGCTCGGTGTGTCCCATTTTGCCGAACACCCTGCCGTCGGGCGAGGTGATGCCCTCGATCGCCCATGCCGAGCCGTTGCAGTTATAGGGATATTCCATGGTGGGCGCGCCGTTCAAGTCGCAGTACTGCGTGGCGATCTGCCCGTTTTCGCGCATGCGTTCCAGTTCCTTGAGAGGCGCGACGATGCGGCCCTCGCCGTGGGATACGGGAACGGTGAACACGTCGCCCACCTTGCACGCGGACAGCCACGGCGATTTATCGGACGCCACACGGATATCGACCAGCGTGGAAACGTGGCGGGAAATGGTGTTGTAGGTCAAAGTCGGACTGCCGCTCGTCAGGGGACGGATCTCGCCGTAAGGCACAAGCCCCAATTTAATGAGCGCCTGGAACCCGTTGCAGATGCCTAAGATCAGTCCGTCGCGCTCGGAGAGCAATTTTTGTATCTGTTCGGCGATGAACGGATTGCGGAACGTGGTCGCGATGAATTTGCCGCTGCCGTCGGGCTCGTCGCCGCCCGAAAAGCCGCCGGGGAAGGCGACGATATTGCTGCGGGAAATGGCTTTCGCGATCGCCTGCACGCTCTCCTCGATGTCCGCGCTCGTGCGGTTTTTGACGACGAAAATTTCGCTTTCCGCGCCCGCAAGATCAAACTTGCGCGCCGTATCCAGTTCGCAGTTGGTGCCGGGGAATACGGGGATAAAGACGCGGGGTTTTGCGGTTTTCGTCGCAATATTCGTATAGCGTTTGCCCTTACAGTCGAAATCGCAGTCGCGCGCCCTGCCCTCCGCCTTGGCGGTGTTGGGGAATACGCCTTCCAGCGTGCCGCAAAAAGCCGCGCGCGCCTCTTCCGAAGTCACTTTTTCCTTATCGTAAACAAAGTCGCGCTCCGACGTTTCGCCGAGGTAGATCTTCGTGCCGCGGAACGCTTCGGGATCTTCCAGAGCCACGATCATCTCGCCGTAATGTTCGCTTAAAATGCAGTCGCAGTCGCCTTCGAAATTGAATCCGAATCCGTTGCCGAGGCAGGATTTTACGATCGCCGCCGCAATGCCGCCGTTTTCCGCGACCGTGGCGAATTTGATATTGCCGCTCCGTATGTTGGCGGTGATTTCTTTATATGTTTCGGCGAGTTCGGCAAAGTCGGGAATTTTGGAAAAATCCTTGTGCATGGGGATCCAATAGAGTTTGGTCCCCGCCTTTTCGATCACGTTGGTAATGAGCCCGCTCGCCTTTGCGGGCGCGAGCGCGAAGGAAATGAGCGTGGGCGGAACGTCGATATTTTCGAAAGTACCGCTCATGCTGTCCTTGCCGCCGATGGCGCCCAAGCCCAACTGTATCTGCGCGTACAGCGCGCCCAACAGCGCGCTCAAAGGCACGCCCCAGCGCTTGGGATCGCGGTTCAGGCGCATGAAAAACTCCTGGAAAGTGAGGCGTATCTCATCATAATCGCAGCCGCTGGCAATGAGTTTCGCCACCGACGTCACGATGCTGTAAACGGCGCCCGTAAAGGGCGACGTGCTCATTAGTTCGGGCGAATAGCCGTAAGCCGCCACGGTGGCGACGTCTGTTTCGCCGCCGCAGATCTTCGCAGCCATGGAAATGGCGGGCGTCAGTTGATATCTGCCGCCGAAAGGCATATAAACCGTGCGCGCGCCGATGGTCGAATCGAACATTTCCGAAAGCCCCTTCTTGGAGCATACGTTCAGATCGGCAAGCGTCTTTAAAACGTCCTCGCGGAAATTTTTCTGCCGGATATCGAAATAATGCGTCGCGTTGTCGTCGATCTCGGCGGAAATAATTTGCTTGACGCCGTTAGTATCGAGGAAATCGCGGGAAATATCCACGATGGCGCGGCCCTTGAACAGCATTTTCATGCGCCTGTCGTCCGTGACGACGGCGACGGGCGTGGCTGTCAGGTTTTCTTTCGCCGCGAGGCGGATAAACTCTTCTTTGTCCTTTTCGGCGATGACGACCGCCATGCGCTCCTGCGATTCGGAGATGGCGAGTTCCGTGCCCGACAGCCCTTCGTATTTCAAGGGCACTTTGTCGAGGTCGATCACGAGCCCGTCGGCAAGTTCGCCGATGGCGACGGAAACGCCGCCCGCGCCGAAATCGTTGCACTTTTTGATCTTGCGCGTGACTTCGGGGTTTAAGAACAGCCTCTGCAATTTGCGCTCGGTGAGGGGGTTGCCCTTCTGCACTTCCGCGCCGCACTGCTCCACCGAACGCGCGTCGTGCGCTTTGGAAGAGCCCGTCGCGCCGCCGCAGCCGTCGCGCCCCGTTTCGCCGCCGAGCAGGATGACGATATCGCCCGTTGCGGGTTTTTCGCGGTAGACCATATCGCGCCGCGCGCCGCCCACGACAAAGCCCGTTTCCAGACGTTTCGCCTTATAGCCGCTGTGATAGACTTCGTCCACGATGCCCGTGGCAAGCCCGATCTGGTTGCCGTAGGAGGAAAAACCGCCCGCCGCCGTGCGGGTGATGACGCGCTGGGGAAGTTTGCCTTTGAGCGTCTTGTCGATGCTCTCGGTGGGATCCGCGGCGCCCGTCACGCGCATCGCCTGATACACGTACGTGCGCCCCGATAAGGGGTCGCGGATGGCGCCGCCGAGACAGGTCGCCGCGCCGCCGAACGGCTCTATTTCCGTAGGGTGGTTATGCGTTTCGTTCTTGAACATGACGAGATATTTTTCGGTTTTGCCGTCGATCTCCGCATCGATGCAGATCGAGCAGGCATTGATCTCGTCGGAAACGTCCAGATTATCGAACCGTCCCTCTTTTTTCAGTTTTTTCACCGCGATGGTGGCGATGTCCATCAGGCACGGGTATTTGTCTTCGCGTTTCGCGTTGAATTCTTCGAACAGATCGCGGTACAGATCGTAGGCTTTACGGATATGCGGATTGTCCGAATGAATATCCACGCGCTCGATCTCCGTCGCGAAAGTCGTGTGGCGGCAATGATCCGACCAGTACGTATCGATGACCTTGACTTCCGTTTCGGTGGGATTGCGGCCTTCCTTTTTAAAATAATCGCGCACGAAAACAAGATCTTCCACACTCATGGCGAAACCGCATTTTGTGTGATAGTTCGCGATCTCGTTCACGCTCATGTCGATAAAGCCCGCGATCTCCTTGACGTCCTGCGTCTGCATTTTGGCGCGGCGCAGCGTTTCGGGCTTGTCGAGGGAAACTTCTTCGCTCTCCACGGGGTTGATGAGATGTTTTTTGATACGCGCAAGTTCCGCGTCGGTCACGCCCTTGACGGCGTACACGCGCGCGCAGCGCACCAGCGGGCGCGCCTTGCGCGTTAAAAGTTGCACGCACTGGGCGGCGCTGTCCGCCCTCTGGTCATACTGCCCGTTCAGATAACTGACGGCGAACACTTTGTAATCCTCGCCGCAATCCATATTTTCAAGATATACGTTATCGACGGGCGGCTCGGAAAATACGTTGACGATCGCCTCTTTCAGTTCCTCTTGCGAGAGTCCCTCCACGTCGTAACGGAGGATCTCGCGGAAATCCTCCACCGCGATGCCGAGCTGCGCGTCCAGGTCTGCGCGCGTCTTTTTCGCTTGCAGATTTTCTTTTTTCTCCACAAAAATTCTGTATATCATCTTTCTTCGTTTACCCTTTTTTGTTGTATTTCACGCCGATATCCCTGCGGTAGTGCATGCCCTCGAAGGAAATCTTTTCCACGTTGCGGTATGCCTTTTCGCGCGCCTCTTCCACAGTGTTTCCCTTGGCGCACACGCCCAGAACGCGGCCGCCGTTGGTTTTTAAAACGCCGTTTTCGCGTTTCGTGCCCGCATGGGCGAGCAGAATTCCTTCGTCCAGCGCGCCGATCTCGATTTGTTTGCCCTTTTCGTATTTTTCGGGATAGCCGCCGCTCGCGAGCACCACGCACACGCAAGCGCCCTCTTCCCATTCTATTTTCAGTTCGGACAGCCGCTCGTCGGTCACCGCCTCGAAAATATCGAGAATGTCGGTCTTTAACATGGGCAGAACGACCTGCGTTTCGGGATCGCCGAAACGGGCGTTGTATTCGACCACTTTATAGCCTTCGTTCGTTCGCATCAAGCCGAAATAGAGAACGCCTTTAAAAGGCCGCCCCTCCGCATTCATCGCGCGCATCGTGGGGAGAAGGATGTTTTCCATGACTTCTTTTTCCGCCGCCGCGTCGTAAAAGGGACAGGGCGTGAACGTGCCCATGCCGCCCGTGTTCAGCCCCTTGTCGCCGTCGTAGGCGCGCTTGTGGTCGCAACTGGCGACCATGGGAACGATGGTCTTGCCGTCGGTAAAGGTGAGCACGGAGACCTCTTCGCCCGGCTCGAATTCTTTGCCGCGCAAAAATTCTTCGATCACGATCGTATTGCCCGCGGCGCCGAACGCCTTGTCGAGCATGATCTGTTTCAAGCCTTCCTCCGCTTCATGCAGGTTTTCGCAGATGAGCACGCCCTTTCCGAGCGCCAGCCCGTCCGCTTTCAAAACGACGGGGAATTTGCCCGCGCGCACGTAGGCGAGCGCCGCGCCGTAATCTTCGAAAGTTTCGTAAGCCGCGGTGGGAATGCCGTATTTTTTCATGAGCGCCTTGGCAAACGCCTTGCTCGATTCGATTTCCGCGGCGCGCTTGTTCGGCCCGAACACTCTGTGTCCGCGGCTTTCCAACTCGTCCGCAAGCCCCAGAGCGAGCGGATCGTCGGGCGCAATGACGGTATAGCCGATCTCGGGATGCGCATCCACCCAATCGCCCACGGCTTTCACGTCGCAATAATCGACGTCCACCAAGGTTGCGATCTCCGCGATGCCCGCATTGCCCTTCATGCAGTATAATTTTTCGACGCGCGGACTTTTTTTGAGAGCCTGCGCGATCGCATGCTCTCTTCCGCCGTTTCCAATGATCAAAACGTTCATAGACACTCCTTATAGAGATCAGTGATGGAACAGGCGCATTTTGGTGAACGCCATCACCATGCCGTACTTGTCGCACGCGTCGATGACGAGATCGTCGCGCACCGAACCGCCCGGCTGCGCGATGTAGGAAACGCCGCTCTTTCTCGCGCGCTCGATGTTGTCCGAGAAGGGAAAGAACGCGTCGCTGCCCAAAGAAACGCCGCTGATCGTGGAAAGATAGGCTTTCTTTTCTTCCGCGGTGAAGGGTTCGGGGCGCACTTTGAAAAACTTTTGCCAGACGCCGTCGCCGAGCACGTCTTCCGCTTCGTCGGAGAGATAGATATCGATAATATTGTTTTTATCGGGCCGCCCCACGCCGTCCGCGAATTGCAGGGAAAGCACTTTTTCGTGCTGGCGCAAATGCCACAGATCGGCTTTGCTGCCCGCAAGGCGGGTGCAATGGATGCGCGACTGCTGTCCCGCGCCCACGCCGATCGCCTGCCCGTCCGCCGCAAAACACACGGAATTGGACTGCGTATATTTGAGGGTGATGAGGGCGATGATTAGATCGACCGCCTTTTCTTCGGGAAGGTCTTTATTCTTCGTCACGATATCGGAAAGGAGCGATTTGTCGATTTTAAACTCGTTTCGCCCCTGTTCGAACGTCACGCCGAATACCTGTTTGCGCTCGACGGGATCGGGCCTGTAATCTTTGTCGATTTTCACGATATTGTAGGAGCCTTTGCGCTTGGCTTTTAAAATTTCCAGCGCTTTGGGGGAATAGGAAGGCGCGATGACGCCGTCGGAAACTTCGCGGGCGATGATCTTCGCGGTCACTTCGTCGCACTCGTCGGAGAGCGCGACCCAGTCGCCGAAGGAGGACATGCGGTCGGTGCCGCGGGCACGGGCGTAAGCGCACGCCAGAGGCGAATCGTCCAGCCCTTCGACGTCGTCTACAAAGCAGGACTTTTTCAGCGGTTCGGACAATTTTTTTCCGATCGCCGCGCTGGTGGGGCTCACGTGTTTGAAAGAAGTCGCAGCGCATTGCCCGACGTTCTCTTCGATCTCTTTCACCAATTGCCAACTGTTGAACGCGTCCAGAAAATTGATGTAGCCGGGCCGCCCGTTCAGGATCTCGATGGGAAGATCGCTCCCGTCCGCCATAAAGATTTTCGCAGGTTTCTGATTGGGATTGCACCCGTATTTAAGTTCGAATTCTTTCATCGCCCTTTTCTCCTTACTTGTTTTTATTGATCATCTTCGCCTGCGTCTTGCCGCTTGCAAGGTCGGTATAGCGCACATACAGCGAAATTTTGTTCTGTTCGTTCAGATTGTTCCAAAGATCCGAGAAAAACTCCTCGATATCGTCGGGGATCTTCACGCGCTCGGGCTCGCCCGTAAAGGTGGGGATGGGATTGCCGTCGCAGTTGTAAGTGTGGATAAAATGTCCCACGCCCGCGAGCGGGCTGTAAGTAAAGGTATAGCGGTTGCAGGCGCTTCCCTTCTCGTCCGCGCTCTTTAAAATGCTCATTTTATAGGTAAAGCCCTTGTCCTTGAAATCGAGGACGCCGCTGATACGCGGGGTGAAATTGGGCGCGTCGGGTTCGAAGCAACGCGTTTCCAGCGCCTCTTCAAACGTTTTTCCCTTCATCAGAAAATCGTACACCGTATCCGTCTGGTCGCCGTTGGTCACGATGACGCTGTTTCCCGCGCGGCGCACGGGCGAATAAATGATGAGCGAAGGATCCTCCACTTTGCTCTCGTCGAAGGGATAAATGGTGACTTCTTCCCCCCTGTCCTTGAAAATGCGGTTGCGGCTGTTTTCGCTGCGCCCCATGATGAAATAGGCGAACACCGCGTTTTTGCCGTTTTCGCTCTCGCCGATCACGACGCCCCTGCCCACATAACTGTTGTCCTTGATCAAATCTCCGATATTGCCGATCTTATATACGCTCTCCACTTTCTTTACCTCCGTATTATGACCTTTCGTCCCTCTTTTCGTACTTTTCCCGTCGTTAAGAGCCGCACCGCCTCGGGAAGGGCGCGGTGCTCTTCCTCCAAAACGCGCGCCTGTAACGTTTCAGGCGTGTCGTCTTCCAGAACGGGCACACAGCGCTGCAATATAATGGCGCCGCTGTCGTAATGTTCGTCCACGAAATGCACGGTGCACCCAGAAATTTTAACGCCGTATTCGAGCGCCGCGCGGTGCACGTTCAGCCCGTAATACCCTTTGCCACAAAAGGAAGGGATAAGCGAGGGATGAATGTTAATAATTCTGTCGGGAAACGCCTTTACGAAATTTTCCGCGATCATGTTGAGATAGCCCGCCAGCACCACAAAGTCGATATTCCGCGCGTTGAGTTCGCGGATGATATCTTCGAACATTTCCTCGTTGGAGGGGAAATCCTTTTTGCTGCGGACAATCGCCTCGATATTGTGCGCTTTGGCGCGTTCTAAGGCGTAGATGCCCTCCTTCGACGCCACGAGAAGGGAAATTTCGCAGAAAGGCTCGCGCTCGTTTTCGTCGATGACCGACTGAAAATCGCTGCCCGAACCGCTCGCGAACACCGCTATTTTTTTCACAGCAGCGTAACTCCTTTTCCCGCGACCGTCTTGCCGAGCACGAACGCCTTTTCGCCGCTCGCGCTTAAAAGTTTGACGGTTTCCTGCGCATCCTTTTGCGCGACGCAGACGACCATGCCGACGCCCATATTGAAGGTATTGTAGATCTGCGCGTCGGTGATGCCCGCGCGCTCCTGCATGACGCGGAATATGGGAGGGACTTCGTAAGAATTTTTATCGATCTCGCAGCCGATGCCTTCGGGGAAAATGCGGGGAATATTTTCGAAAAATCCGCCGCCCGTGACGTGCGCGATGCCCTTGACGCTAACTTTGGATATGAGGTTCAAAATGCTCTTGACGTAAATTTTCGTCGGCGTCAAAAGCACGTTGAGGGGCGTGTCGCCGAGGCGCTCGTCGTACTTTGTCAACTCCTCTTTGTTTTCGTCGCCGAACAGTTTGCGCACCAGCGAATAACCGTTGGAGTGCACGCCGCTGGACGCGATACCGATGAGCGCGTCGCCCGGCTCGATGCTCTGCCCGTTGATGACTTTCTTTTTATCGACGATGCCCACGGCAAAGCCCGCGATATCGTACTCGCCGTCGGGATAAAATCCGGGCATTTCCGCCGTTTCTCCGCCGATGAGCGCGCAGCCGGATTGGCGGCACCCTTCCGCAATGCCCGAAACCACGGTCGCCACCGTTTCGGGCGAAAGTTTGCCCGTGGCGAAATAATCGAGGAAGAAAAGCGGCTTCGCGCCCTGGCAGACGATGTCGTTCACGCACATCGCCACCGCGTCGATGCCGATAGTATCGTGTTTATCCGCGAGGAAGGCGTACTTGAGTTTTGTACCCACGCCGTCCGTGCCCGCCACGAGCACGGGCTCTTCCATCTTCTCGCCCGTAATCGAATAAAATCCGCCGAACGAACCGATATCGCCCAATACGTTCGCATCGTAGGTGGATTTTACGTGTTTTTTCATCAGTTCGACCGCCTTGTAGCCTCTCTCGACGTCTACGCCGCTGTCTTTATAGGAAATTGCCATGTCGTTTTCTCCTTCGCTTATTCGAATTTATGTTTATCCGCCTCGTAATCGTCCATCGGATAAGGATAGTTTTTATCGAAACAGCCCGTGCAGAACTGCACGTTCGCGCTCTTTACCGTTTCTTTGAGTTGTTCCACCGTCAGATACCGCAGCGAATCCGCGCCGATATACGCCGCGATCTCCTCGACGCTCTTATTCGCGCCGATCAGTTGCGAATAGGACTGCATATCGATGCCCAGATAGCACGGGTGCTTGATGACGGGCGAACAGATCATCATATGTACTTCTTTCGCGCCCGCGTCGCGCAGCATCTTCACGATCTTCTTGCTGGTCGTGCCGCGCACGATGGAATCGTCGATGAGGATCAATCGCTTGCCCTGTACGTTGGCGCGCAGCGCGTTCATCTTGACGCTGACGCTGTTTTCGCGCATCGACTGGTCGGGCTGAATGAACGTCCTGCCCACGTAGCGGTTTTTGGCGAGCGTTTCCACATAGGGAATGCCCGTCGCTTCCGAATAGCCCCTCGCGGCGACCACCGCCGAATCGGGCACGCCGCTGACGATATCCGCGTCCACGGGATTATATTTGGCGAGCAGCCGCCCTGCCTCTTTTCTCGATTCGTACACGCTGCAACCGTCCAGAACGCTGTCGGGGCGCGCGAAATACACGTATTCGAAGATACAGGAGGCGCACTTTCTGCCCGCGCCTTCCAGAAAATATGTATGCTCGCCCGAGGAATCGATGACCAGAACTTCGCCCGGCCTGACGTCGCGCACATAATTGGCGCCCACGGCGTCGAGCGCGCACGTTTCGCTCGCGATGACGACGTCGTCGAGATTCTTGCCCATCACGAGCGGGCGGATCCCGTAAGGATCGCGCACGGCGATCAGTTTGTCCGCCGTCATGACGACGAGCGCAAAGGATCCCTTGAAACGGTTGCAGGCGGCGAGCACGCCCTTGACGATATCGCCGTAACTGTTCTTGTTGATGAGCAGCGCCATGACCTCTGAGTCGATGGTCGTCTGAAACACGGCGTTGTCGTTGATGAGTTCTTCCCGAAGTTGTTTGGTGTTGGTTAAGTTTCCGTTGTGCGCGAGCGCCATTTTGCCGCACTTGCCCGTGAATACGATGGGCTGCGCGTTCAGTAAAAGGCTCGCACCCGTGGTGGAATAGCGCACGTGCCCGATGGCGATATCGCCTTCGGGCAGCGTGTCCAGGTTGCCGTTTGCAAAGATCTCGGGAATCAACCCCATGCCCTTGTAGTATTGGATCTTATTGGCATAGGCGACGGCGATGCCGCCGCTCTCCTGCCCCCGATGCTGCAAAGCATACAGCCCGTAGTAAACGGTATGCGCGACGTCGCGCGTCTCCGCACTGTACACGCCGAACACGCCGCACTCTTCGTTCATACTGTCGAACGGATTTTTCCCGTCCCTCAAATACATCCGCCGATCCTCCGCGAATTACTTGCCCGTAAGGCGGGCGAACACTTCTTTGTAAGCGTCTTCCACGCCGCCCATATCCCTTCTGAAACGGTCTTTATCGAGTTTTTCACCCGTGGTCATATCCCAGAAACGGCAGGTGTCGGGCGAGATCTCGTCCGCAAGAATGATCTGCCCGTGGAAACGGCCGAATTCCAGCTTGAAATCGATCAGATCGATATTGAGCGTCTTGAAAAACTCCTTCATGACCTCGTTGACCTTGAACGCCATGTTTTTGATGGTCTCGATCTCTTCGGGTGTGGCGAGTTCCATGGCGAGCGCGTGATAGTCGTTGATCAAAGGATCGCCCAGATCGTCGTTCTTATAACTGAATTCCAGAACGGTGACGGGGAGTTTTTTGCCCTCGGGCACGCCGAGGCGTTTGGAGAAACTGCCCGCGGCGGTATTGCGGATGATGACTTCCAAAGGCACGATCTCCACCTTTTTGACGGCGGTCTCGCGGTCGGAAAGTTCCTCTACGAGATGGGTGGGGATCCCCTTGCTCTCCATGATCTTGAACATCATGTTGCTCATCTTGTTATTGATGACGCCCTTACCCGCGATGGTCCCTTTTTTGAGGCCGTTGAAAGCGGTCGCGTCGTCCTTGTAGTCGACGATGACCACGTCGGCATTGTCGGTTGCATAGACCTTTTTGGCCTTTCCTTCATAGAGTTGCGCGCGTTTTTCCATTTTATGTATCCTCCGAAAATTGATAACGATTTAAAGATTTTTCAGTTCTTCCTGCAAAGCCTTGTCGTCCGCGTTGATCTTATTCGCCATGGACGCCTTGAATTCTTTGAGTTTTCTGGCGATGTCGGGATATTTGACGCCGAGGATCTCGAGCGCCAGAAGCCCCGCGTTTTCGCCGCCGTTCACGCCTACCGTAGCCACGGGAATGCCCGAGGGCATCTGCACGATGGACAAAAGGCTGTCCAACCCGCCCATCATATCCGTCTTGACGGGAAGCCCGATGACGGGGAGCGTGGTGTAAGCCGCGATGACGCCGCCCAGATGCGCCGCTTTTCCCGCCGCGCAGACGATAACTTCCACGCCGTTTTTCTCGGCGTTTTCGGCAAACGCGTGCGCTTCGTCGGGCGTGCGGTGCGCGGAAATGACGCGCACTTCCGTTTCCACCCCGAATTTTTTCAAGGCTTCCGCCGCGGGTCTGACCACGGGGAAATCCGATTTGCTGCCCATCAATATCGCAACTTTTGCCATACTACTGTCCTCCAAGTATGAAATAATCGATTTTTGCACATACTCCCCTAAAAAGGAGAATGGTTATGCTCTACATTTTGTTTGCCGTGTATCTTGCCGCGATCAACTTTTTTGCCCTTCTGTTCGTGCGAAAGCAAAAAAAAGCGGCGGAAGGCGCGTTGGACAAGCCCAAATACCGCGACGGAAAACTGCTGCTCGCCGCTCTCTTAGGCGGCGCGCTCGGCGCGTTTCTGACAATGCTGTTTTCCAAATTCCGGACTGACAACATTCTTCTGATGATCCTTTTGCCTCTGTTCATCGTATTGAACGTTTACGCGGTGGTCAGCATATTCCGCAGCGGGATCTTCGTGTTCACCTGAGGGAAAAATCAAAAAACAGGCTCGCAAACGCGGCACATTCTGCCCTGCGCTTGGAACCTGTTTTTTTCATCTGAAAATTCTGTTTGCATTTCGGGCACAAGAGTGCACTATTCCCGTTTCGGCGCTATAAGGGTACATTTTGCCTTTGCGCTTTCCGAACGGAACGCACAGGGCAAACGGGAAATTACGATACCCGACGGAAATAATCTGCGAATACATATTTCTTTACCTCATAGCATTTGTAAACGATATATAAATTATATCATAAACTTTTCTTTTGAAAAACTGTTTAACGCCCCTATTTTGAATTTTTTCGGTGATAAATTTTAACAATCGGGCCGACAAACACTTGACTTTATCAAAGGCGGGAAATTATTTATTTTCCGTCTGGTTTTTTTCCGCTTTCAAAAGGTCGCGGATCTCGGCGAGCAGCGCCACCGCGTCGGGGGAAAGTTTCTCTTCGACGGGCGCGGGCGCAGGCGCGGGTTCGGGAACGGACTCCGCAGCGGGTGCCGCTTCCGCTGCGACAGCGGTGTCTTCCTCCTCTTTGACGAGTTTTTCTTTGAGAAGTTCGGTGCCCTCTTTGAGTTTCTTCTGCGCGTTGCGCACGATGCGGATGGCGGTAAAGATGACGAACGCGTCGATGAGGAAAGTCAAGATCGCCATGATCAGATTGCCGTAGTTGAGCGTGATCGCCTCTTTGACGATTTCGCCCGCCTCGTTCATGACCGCGGCGCGCAGCACGACGACAAGTTCGCTCATATCGCCGTTGACGAGCAGCGCGATCAGCGGCTTGATCACATCGTTCACGACGCTGTTGACGATCGCCGTAAACGCGGCGCCGACGACGACCGCGACCGCTAAGTCGACGATGTTTCCGCGCGAGATGAACGCTTTGAAGTCTTTCCAGAAAGTGCTCTTTTTCTTTTCTTTTTTCATAAGGCATACCTCACAATTTTATTTTTCGTACGTTGATAAAAATTTTGCCACCGCGTCCTCCTCGGAAAACCCGATGACGCCGCTCGCCATCGCTTTGAGCCTATCGTCGGCGTTCTGCACGGCGTAACTCTCGTCCGCCGCCTCGAAAAGCGAAAAGTCGTTGATGCCGTCGCCGAACACGACGAGCCGCTCCGCGCCCGCGATCTCTTTGAGCGCACGCGCCGCGTTGCCCTTAGACGTAGCGGCGGGCATGATTTCGCACCACCAGTCGGTGCGGTAGGTTTCCTGCTCGAAGATCGTCTTCAAATCCAGACTTGTCTGCACCGACTGCTGTAAGCCGTCGAGCCGCGCCTTTTCGTCGATACAGGTAAAATAGAAAATATCGCCCTCATAGAGCGCGCTTTCGCTGTCCACGGGATGCAGCCGCGCGTCGCCGCGGCGGCGCGCGAGATAGCGCAGCATTCCCTCCGTTTCGCGTCCCCTCTCCCATGAGACCAGTTCGCGCCCCTTCTGAAAAGAGTAGACGAGCGGGGAAAGGCCGTACTTTTGAAGGAGCGAGCGTATGTATTCCCGCTGACCCGCGTTGAAGGGGTTATTGTAAAGCATACTGCCGCTCGACGGCTCCATGATGACGGCGCCGTTGTACAGAATGACGGGCAGATTCTGCCGAAGCCCCCACACGGCTTTCGCCGCGGAATTCAAAGAGCGGGCGGTGGCGTAGGTGAACGGCATACCGCCGTCGATCATCGCGTTCAGTTTTTCAAGACTGTACGGCGAAATGTTTTCCGCGCTCGTAAGCAGCGTTCCGTCCAGATCCGAAACGAACAGAGTTTTCAAAAGCCGCCCTCCCTTTTCCCGATCGCACCTATTATAGCACCTTTCAAGCCGTTAGACAATCAAAAAAGCATAAAACGATAGCCGTGAATCGCCAAATATATATAATTGAAGGCATAATCCGCCAATAATGCAACGATAATGACGGCGACGACGGCAGTGATCGCGCGCGAAGGCATGAGCGCGGCGAAACGCAGCATGGGCACGAACCCGAACCGCATGAACACGGTGGACAGCGCGCCCCATATCAGCGAAAAGCCGAGGCTGACGTAACCCGAAAGATTGAACGCATAGCGCTCGTAATACCACAGGCGCACGGAAAAGGCGGAATCGAAAAAGAGCGCGGTGACGTATTCGAGGGCAGCCGCCAGAAACGCGGTGACGAAAAAATAATAGGCGTAGCGCAGAAAGGCTGCCGCCCCGTTGCCCTGAAAGACGCGCAGTTTGAAAAAGCGCGGTTCTTGCGGCAAGCCGAACGCGTAATAATAAAACAGCGCGGCCGTGCCGTAAATGGTGCAGAACGGCAGTGTGAGAAAGCCCCTGTCCTGCCAGCCCGAAAAGGGATAGCAGGCGAGCATTTCCGTACACCAGCCCAAAAATGACACGAGCGCAAATACAAAGACCATGTTTTTGACGTCGCGTGCGACCAGATCGCGCCGCACGCGCGCGGGAGCGTTATGTGTTTCCATACCCGCAGTATTGACGAAACGGCAAAATTCTATGCGCGCAAAGAAAAAAGAGCGGGAAGTCCCGCTCTCAGCCTTGCAGCATCGCCTGCAAAATATTTTGTTTGAACGGCGAAGGTTCGCCGTACGGACGCGGTATCTTTTCGCCGCAGGTAAAATCCGCCGCCGCTTTGCCCGCGCGTATGAGAACGGCGCGGTGCGCGAGCGTATACGCTTCCTCCACGTCGTGCGTGACAAAGACGACCGTTCGCCTGTCGCGTTCCCACAATTTGCAGAAAACTTCCGTCAGACGGATCTTCAGCGCCGTATCGAGAGAGGAAAACGGTTCGTCCATCAAGAGAAGTTCCGACGGATAGGCAAAAGCCCGCGCGATGGAAACGCGCTGCGCCTGCCCGCCCGAAAGCTCGGAAGGATATACGTCCGCCTTGTCCGAAAGTTCCACAAGGGCGAGCATCTCTTCGGTCTTTTGCGAACGCTTTCCCAAAACGTAATCGATATTCTGCCGCACGGTGAGGTTGGGCAAAAGCCGCTCTTCCTGAAAAATATACGACACGCGCCCGGGCACGCCCCTGATTTCGCCCGTATATGGCAAAAGCCCCGCCAGCATATTCAAAAGCGTCGTTTTGCCGCAGCCCGACGCGCCCAGAAGACAGGTGATCTCTCCCGCGCGGATGGTGAGATCGAAATTTTCGTACACGGCCGTTTCGCCGTAATTTTTGCTTACGCCGCAAAGGACGATATCTTTCATTTCCATCGGACGATTGCCCTCCCGATCAGACGTATGATCCACTCGCAGAGTACGGAAAGCACGATCGCCGCTACGGTGACGGCAAACAGTTTTTCCATTTCGAGATTGATCTTGGCGTTCTGCATCAGCCCGCCCAGACTGAACCGCGTGCTCGCGAGCGCCTCCGCCGCGATAATGAGTTTGATATTGAGAGAAAACCCGCCCGCCGCGCCTTCAAAGAGCGCGGGCGCCACGTTCGGCACGTACAGTTTCAACAGCATATCCCGCTTTTTTACCCCGTACACTTTGCTCATCTCGTGCAGTTTCGGATCGACGGACAAAATAGCGGAAAGAAACGCGGAATACAGCGTGGGACAGATGACGATGACCGCGATGACCACGGGCGCGAGCGTACGCGAAAACCAGATGACAAGGATAAAGATGATCGCCATCGTGGGTACCGCGCGCACGATCGCCATCAGCGGGCGGACGAGCCTGTCCGCCGCTTCGGAAAACCGCGAAAGGAGCGCGAACGCGAGCCCCAGCGCAAAGGAAATGAGAAAACTGTAAAAGGAACGCCACAAAGAATTTGCGAGAGCGCGCCAGAAAACCGAAGTCTGCACGTAAGCGAACAACTCGTGAAAAGCCTGCGCGGGCGTGGGAAGGATCAGCGTGACGCCCTTCGCGTACGCCGCGGCCGCCCAAACGCCGAAAATCAAAAGCACGACGGCGAGCGGATAACAGATATTTCCGATGATTTTTTTGACTTTCGGTTTCATAAGTTTTTACCTCGGACGATTATGCGGAATAGGTATAGAAAAATCCGTCGTCCAGATCCTGTTTATTGAGTATTTCCACGTAATCTTTGACCGACTGTTTGATATCGGAGGATTTTTGAAAACCGAGATGACAGTTGGCGACGGTCTCCGCAGTAATGGGCGCGGTGATCAAAGACGATGTATAATCGCCGTCTTTCAGCGCCTGTTTGAATCTCGCGATATTGTCGGCGTTTTCCAGCCACGCGGCATTGCCGGCAAGACTGTTCGCGAACGTTTCGGCAACGTCGGCGTGATTTTCCGCAAATTCGCTTTTCACCACCAGAGAAGCCTGCGGATAGCCCTCTTCACCCGTCAGTTTTTTCCATTCTTCCTGGAAATCGACGATAAAATCGCTGCCTTCCACTTTGGCTTTGCACGCCGTCACCTGCGGTTCGCCCAGAACGCCGTAACATTCTTTGTTATTCTTTTTGGCATCCGCCATAAACGCGATGATTTCCGAGCCTTCCGTCGCCTGCTGTAAATTGATCTTTTCGGGATCCACGTCCGATGTGTTGCCCATTTCGGCGTATTCAAGCCCCTCGGTCTGATCGATGATGTAACGGAACATATCCACGGTGGTGCCCGTGGTATAATAGACCACTTTGCCGACCAACCCGTGAAGATCTTCGGCGCGGTTTTCGCCATATCCCACCACGTAGAGGTTGCCGAACACATTGGTGCTCATCAGTTGGATCTTGACGTTCTTTTTTCCATACAGCGTGGCGGCGGCGGTCGTGGGCATGATCGCGAGATCCGCTTCGCCGTTGGCTACGACGCCCGCGATTTCGGTAGCGGGTACGGGCTCGAATTTAAACGTAACGTTCGTTTCGCTTACTCCCTCGGTGATCGCCTGCGCGAGCGCCAGCCCGGGCGTGCCGTCGGGGAAATAGACCATTACTTTTTCGCGTCCGCAGGCGACGAGCGCGAACGCGCCGCTTACGAGCAGCAGAACGGACAAAAGAAAAGTCAATAATTTTTTCATGGATATACTCCTTAAAATGAAATCAATATTTCGAAAACAAAGTTTTTGCGGACACGCCGTCGAGCATGCCGAGTTTGCCCGTGAGCGCATTGACGATCTCCGTCGGCGCGTCGAGCACGACGGACAGGACGGAAATGCCCTTGGGTTTATAAGGTATCCCCATTCTGCCGATGATATATTCCCCGAATTCGTGCAGAACAGCGTTGAGTTTTTCGGTGCTCTCTTTCTTTTCCACGACGATACTGACCGCCGCAACGCGGTTTTCGGACATAAAAAAACTCCCTTTTCCCGCGCGCGGAAAAAAGAGAGTGCCCCGACTCGTTTCAAACAAATCCGATTCTCCCCTTTCCCGTCGGGCGTACCCTTCGGCGCAGGTTGCAAATATTTTTAAAAGGCATTTGCCCTTCGGCATCTGTCTTGTTTTTATTATAAACCTTTCCGCGCGAAAAAGCAAGAGATACGCGCATACTTTTCGGTATCTATGCAAATACTGCGGGCATGAAACGGTTTTTGTTATGCGCGCTCTGCGCGGCGGCCCTCTGCGGCACGGCGAATCTCATGCACATCGACAAGGCGCAGTTTTCGCCTGCGAAGCCCGAAAGACCCGCTCTGTATAAAATTCAGGCGGAATAAAAGACACGGCTGACGCCGTGTCTTTTCCTATACGTTGTCTAAAATTTCGCGATAGATGGCAAGGTCTTTGTCCAGAAACACGTCGAAGATAACGCGGATCGGGTAATCGTTTTCCATGAGCCACTGTTTGACCGCACCCACGGCGACGGCCGCCGCCTCGTCGTTCGGAAACCCGAAAATTCCCGTGGAGATACAGCAGAAAGCGATGCTTTCAAGACGCATTTCCTTTGCGAGGTTCAGACTGGAAATATAGCATCCCCGCAACACGCGCCTGTCCTCGTCGGTCACTTTGCGCCCGACCATCGGCCCTACGGTATGGATGATATATTTGGAAGGCAGATTATACGCGCGCGTGATCTTGGCGCAGCCGGAAGGCTCCTTTTCGCCCTGCGCGCCCATGATCTTGGAACAGTCCAGACGCACCTCGACGCCCGCCCGCGAGTGGATGACGTTGTCGATACACTTGTGGTGGGGAATGAAACAGCCGAGCAACCGATTGTTGGCGGCGTTCACCACCGCGTCCGCGTTCAGACGGGTGATATCGCCCTGCCAGAGCGCGATCCGGTCGCGGCAGGGAATGTCCGCTACGTCGACGATGCCGTTTTCCAGCGTTTCCGACCAGAACAGTTTATCCTGGATTTCCAGAAAACGCGCGCTCACGGGATTGGGCAGACGCTGGTTGAGATAGCCCCAGATGAGATCCCGTTTGACCTTGTACGGATAACTGAACGCCGCGATCTCGTTGCGCTCTTCGAGCAACACGGAGAGCATTTCATCGCATATCCCGTCCTTTTCCCGCTCGCTCAAAATGAGCGGCTCGCGCGGACGGATCGTCAGATCTATGATGTTTTTATACTGCTCCAATCGGTACATATTATAAGCCTCCGCCCTATTTCGCGGCGTTGAAATTGATCAGACAGCCCTTCAAAATGATATTCTTTTCGTCATCCGTGAGGCCGCCCACGCGCAGCGTGATATCCTTCACGCTCTTTCCGCTCAGATGTTTTGCGGGAATTTCCTCCGCGCCGTTTCGGATAAGTTCGTCTATGTTCTCAATGTAAATATAATCGCCCACTTTGAAATTGAGTTTATCGGCGACGAAGGGCAGCATGCCCCAGTTAATGAGGTTGCTGCGGTAACGCTTAGTCGCGTACTCTTTGGCGATATTGGCGATGCCGCCGAGCACCCTCTGACAACTCGCCGCCTGTTCGCGCGCCGAACCGTCGCCGGGTTTGACCGCCACGACGCAACTGCCGTAAATCGTGCCCTCTTTGATCTGCAAAGGACCGACCTCTTTCAGCACCTCTTCGGGAAGAGAGCCTTCCGCGCGGCGCGCCTCTTCCGCCGCTTTGACCTCTTTCGCGCGGCCGACATAGGCGGGATCTTTTCTTGAAAGCGCGAATTCCGCGAGTTTCAGGGGATTGGAACGGTATGAGGAAGTTTCGCCCGAAGGGATGAGTTCGTCGGTGGTGGTAACGGGATCTTCCAAAACGCTCACCGCTTTTATGAGAACGTTCTTGCCGAGCGGGATCATTTCGGGCCAGTCTGCGATGTTCGGGCCGTATTTAAGCGGCGTTTCGGTGTGCGCGTCGCCCGCGCCGCGGTAAACGCGGTTCCGATAAATTTCCGCATCGAAAGAGTATTTTTTGATTTTTTTGGTGTAGTCGACGTCGAGCGCGGAAGTGAGGAAACCGCCGTTCGCCGCCGTAGCCGCGATGGAACGCGCATCCATGAGCGCGACCGCCGCCAACTGTCCGCTCGCGGGTTTGCTGCCCTCGCGGCTCTCGAAGTTGCGGGTGGTGTGACGGATGGACAGCCCGTTGTTCGCGGGCACGTCTCCAGCTCCGAAACAGGGACCGCAGAACGCAGTTTTGACCACGGCGCCGCTCTCCATAAGCCCGCCGATATAGCCGTTATCCACCAGACTCTTGAACACGGGCTGGCTGGAAGGATACACGGACAGCGAAAATTCGCCCGTGCCCGTGGACTTGCCTTTGAGTATTTCGTACGCTTCTGCGATATTTTCGTACATACCGCCCGCGCAGCCCGCGATGATGCCCTGATTGACGTAAATCTTGCCGTCGACGATCTTATCGGTGAGCGTAAAACTTTCGTCGCCCTTCAATTTGCGCCCCGCCCGTTCGACTTCGGACAGGATCTCGTAAGGGTGCGCCAGAAGTTCGCGGATCGTGTACGCGTTGCTGGGGTGGAACGGCAGCGCGATCATCGGCTCTACGGTCGAAAGATTGATCGTAATGCCGTAATCGTAATAGGCGGGATTTTCCGCCTTCATTTCCTTGTAGTCTTCCTCGCGCCCGTGGACTTTGTAGTATTCGCGCGTCTTTTCGTCCGTTTCCCAGACGGAAGAGAGGCAGGCGGTCTCGGTGGTCATCACGTCGATGCCGTTGCGGTAGTCCATGGAAAGGTTTTTGATGCCGGGGCCGACGAATTCGAGGATTTTATTTTTGACGAAACCGTTCTTGAACACGGCGCCGCACAGCGCGATCGCCACGTCCTGCGGGCCGACGCCCTTTCTGAGATTGCCGCGCAAATATACCGCCACCGTTTCGGGGCGCTTGATATCGTAGGTCTTGCCCAAAATCTGTTTGACGAGTTCGGGCCCGCCCTCGCCCACCGCCATGGTGCCGAGCGCGCCGTAGCGCGTATGCGAATCGGAGCCGAGGATCATGCGGCCGACTTTGGCCTCCGTTTCGCGCATATACTGGTGAATGACCGCAAGGTGCGGCGGCACGAAGTTCGCGCCGTACTTTTTCGCCGCGGAAAGGCCGAAGACGTGGTCGTCCTCGTTGATGGTGCCCCCCACCGCGCAGAGGGAGTTATGGCAGTTGGTCAGAGTATACGAGAGCGGGAATTTTTCCAGACCGCTCGCCTTCGCAGTCTGAATGATCCCGACGTAGGTGATATCGTGCGAGGCGATGGCGTCGAACTTGATCTTCAGATTTTCTTCGTCGCCCTCGTTGTGCGCGCGGAGGATCTTGTAAGTCATCGTCCCCTTTTGCGCCTTCGCTTTCTGCTCCGCCGTCAGAAACGCCTGATTTTCCTTGACGAGCGCGCCGTCCATGTAATAGCACCCGCCCCTGATGAGTTTGATCATACCGTATAACTCCTGTTCTTTGTAAAAGTAATTGCTTTCATTATAGTACGATACGCGTTTTTTGTCAAATAGAAGAAGAAAGGACGGCGCAAAAATACGCCGTCCTCCAAAATTTTCTAATCTTTCATATGATCGTTTTTTACGCGCAGGCGCGAAAACGCGCGCTGCAGCGCGATGCGGTTGAGCCGATATTCCGAAGCGCTCCTGTTGCGCCGTATCATCTCCTCGGCGCGCTCCGCAGCCTCCCGCGCGCGCTGCTCGTTGATCTCTTCGGGCCATTCCACCGCCTGCGAAAAGACGACGGTTTCGTCGGGGCGCACCTCGATAAACCCCTCGCTGATAAACGCCTCGCGCGTCTTTCCGTCCGCGGTGATCTTCAAGATCCCCGGCTCGGTGGCGAGAACGGTGGGCTGGTGCATCGCCATGATCGTGCACAGCCCCCCCACGGCGCTGACCGTGATCGATTCGACCCGTCCGCTGTAAAACGTGCGCTCGGGCGTAATGATTTCCAGAAAAAACTTATTCATAATTTTCTTTAAGGCTGCAATTCGCGCGCCTTCTTTCTGACTTCGTCGATATCGCCCACGTTGAAAAAGGCGTTTTCGGGCAAGTCGTCCACTTCGCCCGCCAGAATGGTTTCAAAACTCTTGATCGTGGCTTCCAGCGGCACGTAGCGGCCTTCCAGTCCCGTATAAATTTTGGAAACGAAGAAGGGCTGGGACATGAATTTCTGAATTTTCCTCGCGCGGAAAACGGAATTTTTATCCTCTTCGGACAATTCGTCCATGCCGAGAATGGCGATGATATCCTGCAATTCCTTATATCTTTGCAGCGTCGCGATGACTTTGTTCGCGACCTCGTAATGGCGCGAACCGACGATCTGCGGATCGAGAATGCGCGAATTGGATTCCAGAGGATCCACCGCGGGATAAATCCCCTGTTCCACGACCTTTCGGGAAAGCACCGTCGTCGCGTCGAGATGCGCGAATATGGCGGCGGGCGCGGGATCGGTGATGTCGTCCGCGGGCACGTACACCGCCTGAATGGAGGTGATCGAGCCGCGCTTGGTGGAGGCGATGCGCTCCTCTAAAAGCCCCATTTCCGTCGCCAGCGTGGGCTGATAGCCGACCGCGGAAGGCATTCTGCCCAAGAGCGCCGAAACTTCGCTGCCCGCCTGAATGTAGCGGTAAATGTTGTCGATGAAAAGCAAAACGTCCTGACGGTTGACGTCGCGGAAATATTCCGCCAGCGTCAGCCCCGTGAACGCGGTGCGCATACGGCTTCCGGGCGGTTCGTTCATCTGCCCGTAGACCAAGGCGGTATTTTTAATGACGCCCGACTCTTCCATATCCGAGATCATGTCGTTGCCTTCGCGGGAGCGTTCGCCCACACCCGTGAAGATGGAATAGCCGCCGTGTTCTTTGCTGATGTTGTGGATCAGTTCCATGATGAGCACGGTCTTGCCCACGCCCGCGCCGCCGAACAGCCCGATCTTGCCGCCCTTGGAATAGGGAGCGATCAGGTCGATGACTTTGATGCCCGTTTCGAACACTTCGGTGGAAGGGTTCTGATCGTAAAAAGCGGGCGGTTTGCGGTGAATGTTCCAATGCGTCTTGGCGTCTATCTCGCCCTTGTTGTCGATGGGCTCGCCGAGCACGTTCATCACGCGGCCCAAAACGCCTTCGCCCACGGGCACGTCGATCTGCGTGCCGCAGTCGATCACACGCATACCGCGGGAAAGCCCTTCTGTCGCGCTCATGGCGATGCAGCGCACCACGCCTTTCTTGACGTGCGCGAGCACTTCCAGAACGGTGCCGCCCTCTTCTATTTGCAATTTTTCATATACGGGGGGCATGGCGCCGTCGAACCGAACGTCGACGACAGGCCCGATAATCTGATTGATCTTGCCCGAATTTACCATAAAATCTCCTGTGTTTGCCTAATTTGCCGCATTATCTCTTCGAGGCAAACCTTCCCGACGCCAGATCCAAAAGTTCAGTCGTGATGGCGCTCTGTCGGGAACGGTTGTATTCGAGATTGAGCGTGTCGAGCATCTTTTCCGCGTTTTTGTTGGCGTTGGACATCGCGAGCATACGCGCGGCGTGTTCGCTTGCCGACGCGTGAATGAGCGTGGAATAGATGACGCCGACCAGATACTGCGGCACGAGTACGTCCAGCACTTCCTTGGGGGAAGGGTCGTATTCGAGTTGACCGCCGTACGACGGGGCGTTTTCCACCTCGATATCCTGTTCCATAATGGGAAGAAGGCGGATGAGTTGGGGCGTCTGCACGACTGTGGACTGCATTTTGGTGAACGCGACGATGACCTCGTCCATCAGATTCTTGTCGTACAGATCGAGAATGTCGCGCATAACGCCGCGCGCGTCGTGCATGGTGGGATTGGTCACGGCGTGCGTGAATTCCAGATCGACGCTCTGTTTCTTGCTCTCGAAAAAAGCGCGCGCCATCTGCCCGATGGTGATGACGTAATGCACGGGACGCTTTTGCATATGCTCCCACGCGAGATTGAGCACGTTCGCATTGTACGAGCCTGCCAATCCCTTGTCGCCCGCGATGACGATATACGCCGTGCGCGAATCGGGACGGTGGTCGATATATTTATTGTGAATATCCGCGCTGTGGCGCAGGATATCTTTGATCGCATAGCGCACCGTATCGAAATAAGGGGCGTTGGCGGCGTGCTTTGCCATCGTCTTGTGCATCTTCGCCACGGAGATCAACTCCATCGCCTTCGTGATCTGATGCGTATCGTTGATCCCCTTGATGCGATGCTTGATCTCTGCGGTATCAGCCATTTTCCGCCTCCGCGCTCTCCTTGCGAACCGCGATGCCGACGTAACTCAAACATTCGCGCGCAACTTCCAAAATGCGCTCTTTGAGTTCGTCGCCCGGTTTTTGGTCGGGGTCGATATCCGAGAGGATCTCCGGCCTGTTGACGCGGATGAAGTCGAGAAGATTTTCGTTGTATGCCGTCACCTTCTTTTCGGGAACGGCGTCGATAACGTCGCTCTGCGAAACCAGAAGGAGTACGAACATTTCGCGCACGCTGTAATTGAGATACTGCCTCTGTTTGAGAGTATCCGTCAGTTTGGCGCCGCGGCTTAAAATTTTCTGCGTTTCGGTGTCCAGATCGGAGCCGAACTGCGAGAAAATGGCGAGTTCCCTGTATTGCGCGAGATTGATGCGGAGTTGCCCCGAAACAGAGCGTATTGCAGGGCGCTGCGCGCTGCCGCCCACGCGCGAAACGGAAAGACCCACGTTGACCGCGGGGCGCACGCCGCTGTTAAACAGTTCGCTTTCCAGATAGATCTGTCCGTCTGTAATGGAAATGACGTTCGTCGGAATATACGCGGAGATATCTCCCGCCAGCGTTTCCACGATGGGAAGCGCGGTGATCGAGCCGCCGCCCTTTTCTTCGCTCAGTTTCGCCGAGCGTTCCAACAGGCGCGAATGCAGATAAAATACGTCGCCGGGGTACGCCTCGCGTCCCGCGGGGCGCTGCAACAACAGGCTCATTTCGCGGTATGCGACGGCGTGTTTCGTAAGATCGTCGTACACGATCAGAACGTCCTTCCCCTGATACATGAAGTATTCGGCAAGGGCGCAGCCGCTGTACGGCGCAATGTATTGCAGGGGCGCGGCGTCGTCCGCCGTGGAGCCGACCACGCAGGTGTATTCCATGGCGCCCGCGTTCTGCAGGGTGTTGAGCGTCTTTGCAAGCGAGGACGCTTTCTGCCCTATGGAAACATAGATACAGATCACGTTTTCGCCCTTCTGATTCAGGATGGCGTCCACGGCGATGGCGGTCTTGCCCGTCTGCCTGTCGCCGATGATCAGTTCCCTCTGCCCTCTTCCGATGGGGATCATGCTGTCGATGGCGAGGATGCCCGTCTGCAATGGTTTGTTCACTTTGCCGCGGTCCATGATGGAGGGCGCGGGATATTCCACGGGGCGGGACTTGCCCGTGTGCAGTTCTCCCAGCCCGTCGAGCGCCTCTCCGAGGGGATTGACGACTCTGCCGATGAGTTCTTCGCCCACCTGCATATCCACGGTTCTGCCCGTAGAATAGGCATAGTCGCCGAACCGCACCTTATCTTCGCCCGAAAAAAGCACCGCGCCCACCAGATCTTGTTCCAGGTTGAGCGCAAGCGCGTGATAGCCGCCCTTGATGTCGAGAAGTTCGTTGTACTTTACGTCCGAGATGCCCGAGATCCTGATGATCCCGTCTCCCGAATAGACGATGCGCCCCGTCGAGCGTTCGTCGTGCGACTCCTGTACTTTGGCGATTTTTTCTTTGATGCCTTTGGCTATTTCGTTTACGTCGATCATAATATCCTTGTACGGACGTTACAACGCTTGCTTGATATTTTCCAGCCTGCCCCTTACGGAACCGTCGTATATAACGTCCCCTATCTGAATGATAATTCCGCCGATTATGTTTTCATCGATGATGTAATCGACGCTGTAACAGTTGTGCCGCTTGACGAAATCGGCAATCTTTTTCATCGTTTCGTCGTCGGGCTTGATCGTTACGGTCACTTTTGCGACCTGTTCGCTCTTGGACATGTTATTTTTTGCTCCACTCTTCGAGGCACTCTTCGATCATGCGCTTGTTATCCTCTTTGGTGATGTCGCGCGCAAGTACTTTTTCCGCGACCACAAAGGATACGTCGGTAATTTCCTTTTCGATATCCTGCTGCAATTTTTTGCGCTCTTCGTCCAGTTCCTTTTCCGTGCGCTCCACGAGCCCTTTCGCCTTGATTTTAGCCTCGCCGATAATGTCGTCCGCCTTTTGATTGGCTACGCGCACGGCCTTTTCGTGTATATCCGCGGCTTCCTTTTTCGCCTCGGTCAATACCTCCTCGGTATTGTCTTTCAGTTTTTTCACTTCCGCGTTGAGTTCGCTGTTTTCCTGTTCGATCTTTTTTACTTTTTCCTGCCGCTCGCGCACCATCCTTTTGACGGGCTTGAACAAAAGAAAATACAATCCGACGGTAAGCACTACCAGATTCAATAAATGAAGCAGAATGCTCGTTACGGAAATACCGAACGTATCTAATATACTCGCCAAAACGAGATTGAGAGGGATCATTTGCGACATTTCACACCTTTTACGTAATTATTTTGTCTATGCCACGCCTACGAAAATCAACAGTATACTGATCAATAATCCGTAGATCGCGGTGGTTTCCGCAAACGCGAGCCCCAGAAGGAGCATCGTTCTGATCTTGCCGACCGCTTCGGGCTGACGCGCCGTCGCTTCTACGGCTTTGCCCGTGGCGATGCCCATACCGATACCTGCGCCTACGCCCGTAAATGCCGCAATGCCCGCGCCGATCGCCGCGCCCAACGCCGCGCCGTCGCTCGCCAAAAAGTTCATAAGCATCGTTACCAATAATTCCATTTTTGCATACCTCCGAAGTTTACTCTGAAAACCGCGTTTTCAAAGTCAGGGCTCAGCCCTTCATTTATGCCACTCGCTCTTAAACGCGAGAATATTGTCTTTGTTACGCCGCGATCTCTTCGCCGCGCTTTTTCTTCTTTTTCTTTTGCTTTTTCGGTCCCTCTTCGATCGCTTCCTGCACGAACATCAACGTGAGCGAGGCGAACACGTACGCCTGTATAAACGCGTGGAACAGCGTGAACAGCGGCGAAACGAGGGCGGGAATAATGAGCGGAAGCCCCACGAACCAGATCGCCTCGACGACTATATATACGAGTTCCATGATCACCATACCGCTTAAAATACTGCCGAATAACCGGACGGTCATGGAAACGGGCACGGCGATATCCGTGATGATGTTGATGGGATTGAGATAATGCAGCAAACGCCTGTGTTTCTTCTTCACGAAACCGAGCGTATGGATAAACAAAAAAGTACAGAGGGCGAGCGACAGGCAGGCGCCTACGTCCGCCATGGCGGGGCGAAGTCCGAATAGTTCGACGAGAACCCCGCAGCAGATATACGCCGCCGCACCGAACGTGTACGGTCCCATGAACGACGCGTAATTTTCCGTAGAATCTTCCGCCTGTTTATCGAACGTGCAGACGAGCCATTCCAAAAACATCTGCCCGCCCGTGGGCGTCGTTTTCCATTTGCGGATGATCGTCAGGCGCATGATAAGCGCCGCCAGTAAAATGACCGCAACGACGATAAAGCCCGAGATCACGCTGTCGTTGACGGCAAACAAGCCTTCGCCGAAAATGAACTTCGGGAATATTTTTTCACCTAACGCGGTAAAATCTATAAGTAGTTGTGAATTGAATTGTTGCACGATTGATAACGCTCCTTTCTTTCGCCTAACCTATTTTACACCTTTTAAAATAATAAAACAAGCAAATTGCCCTTTCCTATATATAAGAATAAATTATATCACGAAGGGAAAAACTTGACCTCGGTGCTTTGGTACTGTTGATTTTTGCCGTCGTTTGTGTTACAATGTGACCGAGGTAAATTATGAAAGACTTTAAATTCAAATTTTCCAGAACGGCGGTCATCCTTTCTGTTCTCGCGATCGCGCTCGCATTGGGCGGCGCGGGCTGGACGATTTATCGCATTATACGTTTCGGTTTTCCGAGTTTTACCCTCGGTCTGCAGCACGTGGTCATGCTCATCGTATGCGCGCTTCTCTTAGTGGTATTCGTCAGTCTGCTCATCCGCTCTTTCTACCGCATCACCGACAAAGAGATCGTGCTCCGTTTCGGGGTGATCAAGAGCACCTTCAAAATCGAAGAGATCACGTCGGTGCATTTATTTACCAAAACGAACAAATTGGTCGTTTATTTCAAAAACGAAACGTTTACGGTCATCGTCGTCAAACCCGAGTGGAACAACGAATTTATCAAGGCGCTGACCTCTAAAAACGAAAATATCCGCTACGACGTTTCCTACACCGAAAAAGACGAGGACAACGACGGGCCCGACGGACAATAATTTATAACAGTATCCGCAAAACAGATAAAAATAAAACCTCCGCGCCATTCGCCGCGGAGGTTTTTATCTGTTTATTGTTACGATTTACTTGAAATATCTTTTCAAAAGACCGTTGAAGCCGGCGCCGTGACGGGCTTCGTCCTTTGCCATTTCGTGCACGGTGTCGTGGATCGCGTCGTAGCCCAACTCTTTGGCGCGCTTGGCGATCATCAGTTTGCCTTCGCAGGCGCCCGTTTCCGCCGCGACGCGAAGTTCCAGATTCTTTTTGGTCGAATCCGTGATGCACTCGCCCAAAAGTTCTGCGAATTTGGATGCGTGCTCCGCCTCTTCGAAAGCGTATCTCTTATAGGCTTCCGCTATTTCGGGATAGCCCTCTCTCTCGGCAACTCTCGCCATGGCAAGGTACATGCCCACTTCGGTGCATTCGCCCTCGAAATTAGCTCTCAATCCCTTGACGACTTCTTCGTCCAGCCCCTTGGCAACGCCCACTTCGTGCACGCACGCAAATTTGATCTCGGCGCTTTCGTCGATGGGAACGAATTTCGTCGCCTTGCATACAGGGCAGACCATCACGTCGTCTTCTACGACTTCACCGCAAATAGCACATCTTTTCATAATGATAACCTCTCTTATTCTTATTTCATTTCGGAAACGGTTTTCCGTCTCCCCTTTTTACGTACTTATTTTATCATCAAACCCGCAAACATACTGTTGCAAATACAACATTTTACCTGCTTTATCTGGAAAATTTTACATTTTTTTGTCAGCCGCGCGTTCCAGCGTCGAAGCGGCCGCCTCTTGTTTGCGCGCGTTCCGCGCCTTGTTGGCAAAATGCCACGCGACCATAAAAACAGCATAAGCAAGCACGAAACCCAACCCCACGAACCACCAGGTGAGAATAGTATCGGGCACGATCGCGACGATGATATTCATGGCGTCGTACATGGGATCGAGCGGTAAAAACATACTCAGTTCAAATACGCCCACGGTCATAAACGTACTGAGCCCCAATGGAATCGCGTACCATTTCTTTATGTCGGGTTTCATATAGCCTGTATAAACCATAAGAACGAATATAAATACACACATCGTATGATGCAAAAGCCCCGAGATCGTGCTTGGATAAAAAAACAGACGGTGCTGCCCCACGTAATAGGGATAAATGAGATTTACGATCCCGCCGAACATAGTCAGATACGCTATAAAATGCAGGACGATATTGTCTTTTTTTCCGAATATAAGCGCAAAAGCGAGCACGAACGAACCCAGCCCGCAAAAGGAGTTGGGAAAGATGTAGTACCAGCCGTGCAACCGAAATATTTCACTGACACGGTTGATTGTAACGAAAAACAATAGAATCACGCCGCACACTCTGAAAATCAATGATAACGCCCTATCGTTTTTAGCGTATTTTTTACGTACGAGCAGAAAGATCGCGGCGCCGACGGCGATGACGACGACAAGATACAGTAAATGCTGCCAACCGAAAACGCGCGGCGGCGGCATATTGTGCGGACCTGCGGGCGGCGGTGTCCCCTCGCTCGGTCCAAGCACGTATTCAGACATGATATTTCTCCCACTTGCCGCAAAATGCGACTTTTTTCGACATATTTTCTCAATATATATCGTATCACGAATGCACGCGTTTGTCAAGTTCGTTCACAAAAAAGGAGCGCTTCCGCGCTCCTTTTTAAAAAGTGACTTTTCTACTTTGCCCGCACGGCGACCGTATACGGTTTGATCAGCCCTTTGGCGATCAGAGAATCGTCCGAGGCATAGGCATAGCGATACTCCATGTATATGCTGCCTACATTCGCCAGATCGTACCTGGTTGCCAATTGTTTGATCAATTCTTTGGCGTAATTCATGGCGCGCCCGGAAGTAATTTTCAACTTCATCGGCACGAGCGCGTACGTCTTTTTCGCGGATACGTCCTCAAAACGGTATTTTCCGTTTTCATACAGGCTCGGCGCGAGGGCGAGATACAGGCAAAGCGTCTTGCCCGACACGTTGAATTTGGCGATCAGGCTTTTGCCGACGCGGAAAGATTCATAATGGAAACTCATGCGGCACTTCACGCCCGCATATCCCAAAATGTTGTTTTTCAACTGACTGTAAAATTCCTGAATGTTTTCGTTCTGAATGAGCCGCGAGCGGAAACTGCGGCGATACCGCGTCACGAGTTCCCTGCCCGCGAGCGACTCTTCGGCTTTCTCTTCTGCGTTTTCCTCTTTCAAAATCTCCTCCGTTTCCTCATCGGGCCCGTATTCGCTGACGGTCGCGGCGACTTCGTCGGAAATATCTTTGGGTTGGTTTGCCGCGCGTTCGCGCAGCGCCGCCCGCGCGCAGGGATACGTTTCCGCCTTGACGCAACAGGCGCAATAACTCGCCTCGCCGCACAGATCCTTGCCCGCCTTTTCGCTCGCAAGCCACTTGTCGATATCGATGATCTTTTGTAATTTTTCCAATTCTTCCGAAGGTGCGCTAAATCCGTCTTTCATGGGACCCTCCGTTCTTTCTGATTAAAACTATTATAGTACAAATCGGCTGCGAAAGCAAGTTATTCGGATTTTTTTATCGCGAATTTATAAAGTGTGCGGAACGTTACGATCGATCCTGTTTGTCGCTATCCTCGGGATTCTTTGCAATTTTGACGATTTTGACGATCTGCATGATCGCGATGCTCACTGCGACGAGCACGACGAGCAGCAACAGCCAGTTTTCAAGTTTGGTGAAAAAGCCGATGATCTTGCCCCAAAAGACGGAGTGCCCGACTTCCACGCCCGTAAAGTTTTCCGCCCGTACGGGATCTGGATCGACGGGCGCCCCCTCTTTCACGCCCTGTGTGCGGAGATAAACGCCCTGTTCGTCGTGACCGACCTCCACGACTTTGTGAATGATGCGCTGCCCTTTCAGCATTCCGCTAAGGCTGACAAAGACCGCGTTCTGCCCTACCTGAACGCTTTCGATGCCCGTGCTCTCGATGACGACGAGTTCGCCTACGCCGATCTCGGGCGTCATGGAATCGGTGAGCACGATGACGAACGAGCGCCCGAAAAATTCTACCGGTTCATTTTTGCTCTTTGCGTCCAGCGAAACGAAAAAAACGTACAGCGCAAGCAGAAAGATTACAGCCGCAAGAGTAAAACTTACGGCTGACAAAATCTTTTTTTTCTTATTTTTCGGTTCAATCAAGCCCATCGTATTTTTCCCGTAATTCTTCCAATTTTTTGAGTTCCCTTTTCCGCTTGGTTTCCTCGCGTTTCCGACGCTTTGCCTCTTCGAGTTCTTCCGACTTTGCGGCGTCCTTTTCGCGCAGCCCCTCTTCGTACAGTTTTGCCTTTTGTTCCGCGAGAAGTTTTTTCGCTTTGATCCTTTCCAACTGCGCTTTCTTCTTGCGCGCCTGTTCCAGCCTGTCGCGGCGTTTACCCTTTTCCTTATCCAGTTCGGCTTTCAGTTTCTCCAATTTCAGAAGTTCGCGGCTCTCTTTTTTGAGCGACTTTTCGAGTTCCTCTCTCCTGAGGCGCGAAATCTGCTGATAACGGCGGTACGTGAACTGCGCGTCTTTGACCGCCTGTTCTTTTTTCTGAATGGCAGTCTTTTTCAGCAGATCTTTTTTCGCGGGGATCTGCGAGGCGATCACCTCGTCCAACATGGCGTTGTTGATCTTTTCGATCGCCTTAAAAAAACGCTGAAAATTCATTTTCAGTTGTTTTTCTTCCGCCAACGTGCCGAGCCCTGTCGCTTTGACGAGTTCGTTCTTCATCTGACGGAAATAAAACTCGTTGACGGTATCCTCGCCCGCCGTCTTTTTATCCTCTGCAAAAGACGGCATAAATTTATATTTCGTGACGACTTTATAATTTTTTCGTTTCGGCTCTCCGAAGGGAATATTTTCATATTCCTCGGCCTTTAAAAGTTTGTTCGTAAACAGCGACTGCACGCTCAAACCCGCAAGAACCGTGAGATCGTCGAAATAATCGCCGTCTACGGGCAGGTTTTTGTCCTTGACTTCCACGCTGTAACCGACGAACGTGTACGACGAAATGTACAGCCACAATTTGTAGCAGTTCTGATAATCGACGTTCATCTTGATGAGATTGGTCTTCATGATGGGCGGGTGCACGGGCTTTTTGCCGTTTAACTGACGCATGAAATCCGTGCTCTGTAAAATTTTCAGACGGCGGCGCAGCGCCTTTACCTTTTCCAGCAGTCCGCGGTTGCGTTCGAGCAGAACTTTGTCGTGCGGCGGTTCCTTCATCTTGACGAAAAGTCCGCATTCCACCTCGCTTTCGCCGTAATGAAAATTCGATCTCAAATTCACGTTGGTGATATCGTACATGTGCATTTTGCCGTTGATATCGTTGTAGCGCTGTTCGACAAAAGTCACGAGCCTCTGTACGAGTGCGCACACAAAACGGTTCTCGTATATGGCGAGATCTTCCTGCATCTCGGTCGTCAAAAGTTTTTTGGGGCGCACCTCCCCGCTTTCGGAAATGCTTTGAATATTTTTCGTGTTGGAGGCGAGATGACGTATCGTCTTTGCGTTGGTGCGACGCGCGCGCTCCACGTCAACGATCAGTTCTTCGTCGATGATGAATTTGCGGGGATTGCGCGCGATCTGTTCGATGGAATGCAGCGCGCCTTCCAGCGTCAGGATCCAACTGTCGTCGAGAGTGACCGCCTCGGACACGACGTTATGGAATACTTCGTTCTTCCCGCCGCGCAGCGCCTTGTAAAAATTGTCGTACAACAATCCGCCGCCGCGCATTTTTTCCATAAAATTCTGAAGATATTCTTTGTCCATGCCCGTTTCTCCTTCGCGGTCAGTTCACTTTTTGCAATTCACGAATGTACGCGATGGAATATTTCATCGTGCCCTTGCCGAACTTTCGGTCGAAGTAAGCGATAAGTTCCTGCAACTCTTTGGTCAGAAACGGCAGGTTGAGCGAATTGAATTTGCGTAAGATCTTGCTCGTGACGATGAAATCGATGCCGCCCGACTCCGTACCGCCGCAAGCCATGTAAGCGGGAACGAACAGTTTCAACTGTTTCATAATACGGTTGCCGAAACTGATCTTGAATTTCGACTGTATAAAGGCGTCCAGATCTTTGATGAGCGCAATATTCTTATCGGAAATCTCATATTCTTTGTACGCCCTGTCGAACAGGGATTCCAGATAATTGAACGTGCAGTTGAAACTTTCGGTCATGGGCGCGTCGAAGTAATCGGCTTTCTGATTGAGTTCGAGCACGATGGCGCGGTCGTACACCTTGTCGGTGATGGTAAAGGTGGAATCGTCGTTGTTCGCCGTGCCCACGAACCAGACGTTCTGCGGCACCAAAAGTTTTCCGTAAATGACGTTTTTCGGGTCGGTCGGAGAGGGCGACGAGATGAGATCGATCTTCCATTCCGCTATATCGGGCATTTCCATAATGGATAAAAAATCCGCGAAGTAGTATTCGATACGCGCGAGGTTCATTTCGTCGAGTACGATAAAATTCGGATCTTCGCGCAGCGTCGTTTCGTAAAGGCTGTTCAAAAAGTCCGTTTCGTTGAACTTTTTGGTAAATTCGTTGAAATATCCGACAAGTTCCGCGCGGTCGCGCCAGGACGGCTGCACGGAAACGATGGACGTATTGTTGTTGAAAAACTTGCCCATTGCGTAGGGAAGGCTTGTTTTACCCGTACCCGAGATGCCCTCTAAAATAATGATTTTGGAAGTCGCAAGGCCTGCGAAAAACAGTCGGATCGTATCTTCGGTATAGTAGAGTTGGAGTTGCGACGCGGCGAAATCGACAAATCTTTTCACGATATCCTGCAAGGAGATCATGTCGGTATCCGACATAAAGATGATATTGGGATTGCGCCCGTACTTTTCGTCGAGGTTGATCAGTTTCGTAAATCGGCTCGCTTCCCGATTGCCGCCCGTCCCCTCGTCCGAGGTGACGGCGAGCGCGTCGTTCGGGACATAGCCTTCGGAAATCTGATTGCCCACTTTGAGCGCGAAAATCTGATTTTTTTCTTTGACGAGTTCTTCCGCCTGTTCGTGCAAGCGGGCGATCTCCTCCATCAGTTTGTCTTTTTCCACTTCTTTGCCGCGGTAAACGATATAGCGGCGGATGAGTTGGACCAAGCGATATACGATAAAAAAGACGAGCGCGATATTGACGAGAGAAACCAAAATAAGGCAGATCCAACCGAGTACGTCGAAATTGCCTACAACTGCGCCCAGCGCCTTGAAATAATTGATCGTATCGAGAACGACGATCTTGTAAAACGCGTAGAGAATGGAATAGATAAAGTTCCAGATATTTTGCAGCGCGTTCCACAAAAAATCCACGTAGTATTTCGCAAATTCAGCCATACCAGCCGGCGCCTCCCTACGGGCGGACGCATGCCGCCCCGATGTCGTTAATCCTGATCCTTGTTATCCGGTTCCGAAATTTCGTCGTCCTTTCCGGCAGATAGTTTACCTTCCGCGCGAAGTTCCTCTAAGAGTTCTTGCCGCAGTCGTTCTTTTTTCGTTTCGTCGCTGACTTTGTTCCTCTCGCGAAGCACCATGACCAGATTGAACGCAAAATACGCCACGATCAAAAACGCGGGGAGCACGATGCACACAAAAAAGCCCGTGGAAGAGTGAAACCAGGAAACGACGTTGCCAAGTCCGCCGATCTTGCCCTCGTAGATACCGACGATGGTTACGTCGGGTATAAGCATTTTATCGGCATCGAGATTATTGTCGCCCTTGGTTTCGTATCTTACCGAGCCATCCGACTGCTTCTCGACCTTGATAATCCTATGCGAATTCAGTACCAGTTGATTATCCACGATGGTATTGTCCCAAAAAGTGATCACATCGCCCGGCTGCAAATTTTTCTTTTCTTCTTCATCGAGGATCTTGATTTTCAGAAGATCGCCCTTCTGGAAGTTATCGGCTTTATCGCCCTTCATCGAATTGCTTTCCACCGATACGTAAGCGGTGCCGAAAATCGAAGTGTAACCTTTATCCCCCGACAGAATGATATTGAGCGTGAGAATAAAAACGAACACCAGAATAATGGCTACGATGACGTTTACGACGATATTGATTACTTTTTTGTTACGCATAATACACCTTTGTTACTTTTTTCGCGCGTGAAATAAACACAACCGCAATGATCGCAATCACAAAAGGCGGACGAACATCGCCCGCTTTTTGTGATTGCCTGGTTTTGTAAATATTTAGATTTACGAACCGGACTTCATAATACCCGTAAGATTTAACATAACAGTCATTTTGTCTTCGAAGATGGAATTAAGGCAATCGCCGTCCGTGCCTTCCAGCCAAACTTTCACGGTTACGGTGCCGTAATAAATACTTGCAGTTTCAGCCGCGGGTTTTTCAAGAATCAAGATCTCACTCGTAGAAGCATATGTACTGTCATTCGTCAACGGCAATATTACATTTTTAGCAACTGTCTGAGCTATTGATTCGGAGACGCCTAACGAATAATTATAGTACGCCGCGGCAAGGTTGCCCTTATAGAACCCGGCTTGCGTCGTATCGTTACCGCCGTTTGCCGTCGTTTCGAAAGGCGCCCAAACTTTTCCCGTCGCAGAGTCCCCGCTGCCCGTAACGAACGCGATACGCGATGCGTGCGCGGCTCTCGCCTCGATTCTCGCACCTTTTGCAACGGCTTGCCCATAGGTTGCTTCCGTAATCGAATCGTCCCAGGCGAAAATCTGATGCGCTTGCACGGCGGTGTCTTTAACAGCAACCTCGGCAGTATTTCCGAGCAATACGCTCAAGCCTTTATTTGAATAAAATGAGAGGTCGAATTCCAAATAAGAACCCTCACCAGCCGCAGAGTTCTCTTTATCTTTCAATTCCACGCCGTTGTGATCCGTATCGGCGCTCGTCAAAGCGTCGAGCGAAATCGTTTTATCCTTCAAAACATCCGCAGATAAAATTTTACGCCCGAACTTCAAATTCGACCAATCCGTAGCGCTCGTCGGTTTGCCCAACGCGATTTGCAGATCGTCGTTACCGGAAGTAACCTGTAAGTCCAAACTTTCCACCGTAACTTTCTGATTTGTCGTGAACCAGGCGAAAGTGGAGCCCGTGGCTACGGCGATCGCTATGACCAACGCCGCCAAAGCGCCGATCAGTTTTCTTGTTGCTTTCATAAGATATCTCTCCTTTGATCATTTCATAATATTTTTACGGGCGTCGCCCGTAGCAACCTTAATACGCGTAAAAGTCCAGTTTCATTTTAATACGGTCTTGCAGCCGCTCGTCGGTGCAGTCCATATCCCAACCTTCCACCCAGATGACGATCGTGTATTTCACTTTGTCTTCGGGCTGAAAATCGGTCACCCGCTTCGCCATCAGTTGTTTTTCGGAAATAAATGCGATCGTTTCGTATGAAGTGTGCTGTTTCAGCCAGTTTTCGCCCTCTTCGCTCGCTTCGGGATTGGCGTATATATCGCCGCCTTCCGCGTCGCCTTCGATGATCATGACACGCATGATATCGATCGCCCTGCCGACGCTGTCGACGACGTTCAGGCTCATGTCGTAATCCACCGAGCGTTCGGTCTTGTTGACCAGATAAAAACTGAATGCCATATAGGTCTGATATACGGTGTCGCTCTTGTTTCCGATCCCCCTGGCGATCGAGCGGGGAATATCTTCATATGTGGTGGCGCCCTGCCCTTCCAGTCCCGAAACGGACAGGCGGGAGGACAGATCGGACAGATCCTCTTTCATGGTCGCGGCAATATGCGCGCCGTCGTTGGAAACATTGATGATAAAATTGCCGACTTTGTTCCCGTAGATCGTAAAGCCCGCAAAAATAACGGAAAGTGCAAGCGAAACGGCTATTACGATTTTTGATATGCGCATCATTTGCAGACGCTTTAACCATTTCATAGCACGACTCCCCGAATGATCAAATGATTTTATGAAAAAAAAATTGCCAAAACATCATAGAATGTTTTGGCAACTGACAACCATATCTTGCGACTTAGGCTCTTAGCTTTGCGTCATACCCTTTTGGATACTTTGCTTTTAACTTATTCTAATTATAGAATATTATTATAAAATTGTCAAGTACTTTTAAATTTTATTCGAAAAAACTCAAATATCGTATTCCGCGGGCGCCTTGGGCTTGCCGAAATAATAGCCCTGCCCGTACGGGATCGAAAGTTCCTTGATAAAATCCAGCGTTACGTCGTCCTCGATCCCCTCGGCGATGATACGGAAATCGTTCTTTTCCGCGTAGCCGACCAGCGAGTTTGCCACGCCTCCGATCAAAAGGTCGTCTTTCGCTTCGTCGATAAACGAGCGGTCGAGTTTTACCCAGTTGACCTGCAGATTTTCCAACCGCTTCAAAGAACTCATTTCCAGTCCGAAATCGTCGAGCGCGATCTGAAAGCCGCACTGTACGAGTTTTTGAATATTTTCGTGCACCTCAGGCATTTTGTCGAACATGGCGAATTCCACGATCTCCATACACACTTCGTTTGCAGGCACTTTATATTTTTTGAGCACGCGGCGGAAATCGTCGGTAAGATTGGGATTCATTAACTGTTTGGGCGAAAGGTTCATGGAAAAAGTGACGTTTTTATCGGGATTTTTCTGCTTATAACGCTGCTGCGCGATGAGCAGTTGTTCGAACGCCCACGCTCCGACCCAGTTGATGTCGCCCGATTGCTCCAAGATATTCAGAAATTTTCCCGGAGCGAGCACGCCGAGCGTCTTGTGATTCCAGCGCAACAGGCTTTCGTAGGCGAAAATAACATTGTTCTTTAAATCATACACGGGCTGATAGTATAAAGTAAACTCGTTCGCCTCGATCGCCGATTTTATCTCCTGATAATATTTATATTCTTCGCTCTCGCTGTTGGAGATTTCCGAAGAGTAGATCGTATATTTATTGAGTCCGTTTCTTTTGGATACGGCGAGCGCGAGTTCGAGATTCTGCTTGAACGCGTTAAAATTGGCGCTGAACGCATTGTAACTGTTGACGCCGATGCTCAGATCGAGTTCCAGCCGCACGCGCGTGATCAAACTGACGGTTTTACGCCCTTCCAACAGGCAGAACGACGCCAGATCGGAGAGCGCTTTTTTATCCAGGTCCTCGTCGACGAGAACCGCCAAAAGGTCGTATTCGTACAGGCAGACCTTGCTGCCTTTGGGAAGGAGCCTGTACAGGCGTTCGACGAGTGTATTGACCGCGCCTGCGAATTGTTTTTCACCGAACGATTCGCGGATATTTTTCGCATCGTTGATCTCGATGAAAAAGACGCTGAAATGCGTATTTTTGCCCGCGGAATGAAAGCGGCGCAGAATCAAATCGTCAAAGGAATCCTTGTTAAGTTCGCCGATCTTCAACTTATCCGCGATATAGCGGTTTCGGTCCTTGCGGATACCGCGATAGAGGAAAAACATCGCCGCCGCTGCAACGAGGACGAACAGGACGACCAACAGAATGGCGACTCCGGGTTTCAATTCTGCGCCTGCGAGCAGTTGACGGATCATGTCTTTGCCTCCTTTTCTTATTCATTATATGTGCATTATACACCCGATCGGGCAAATATACAACACAATTTTCGACAAATATTTCTCAAATTTAAATTTCGGGTTTGAAATTTCGCAACATTTCCAACGCGGCGTCTTCCTTTACGGAGCGTCCGATCAAGTACCCCTGAATGACGTCGCAGCCCATTTCCTGCAAGATCTGAAGTTGTTCTTTGGTTTCGATCCCCTCGGAAATACTCAAAAGTTTCAGTTCCTTGGTAATATTGAGCACCATGCGCGTGATCGCGCGGCTGTACTCGTTGGCCGCGATATCGCTGATAAATTCGCGGTCGATCTTAATGGCGGCAATGGGCAGTTTTTTCAGATATAACAGCGAAGAATATTGGGTACCGAAGTCGTCCAGATGGATAGAAATGCCCTGCTCGCACAGAATCTGCAATTTTTTGAGCGTTTCGTCGAAAGTGTGCATGAGAAAGGATTCGGTGATCTCCACCGAGATCGTACCCGCTTTCAGATCGTATTTATGATATATTTTCAAAAAGTTCTCGACAAAGCCCGCCTGCATCAGTTGAATTGGCGAAACGTTCAAAGAAACCGTGACGCCCCTGCCTTCGATGATCTTGGCAAAACGCATGCTTGTATCGAAGACAAAATCTCCCAGCATGACCATGTTTCCCGTACGCTCGGCATAGGAAATGATCTCATACGCGCTCACGTTCATTTTCGGGTTGCGCACGCGGAAGAGAGCCTCGAATCCCGTAATGCGGTTTTCTTTCAGACTGTACTGCGGCTGATATTCCATGTAAAAATCGCCGTCGTCGAGCATTTTACGGATATCGTATTGCACGAAAAATTTGGCGTACTGTTTTTTCTGGGATTCGTGATAGATGAAATAATCGTTCATCTTGTCTTCCGCAGCGCGCTTTAACGCGGCGTCCGCCGCAATCGCCGCGTACTCGAAATCGCGCCGTTCCATGACCGCGTCGCAGACGGCGAATCCGAATTTCGCGCCGATATTGACGAGGTTGCCGTCGATCATAACGGGCTGATCGATAAAATTCACCGCGTCTTTGATATCCTGCAATAAATTATCAAGTTTTTTCCCCTCGGGATACAGAATACCGATGTGACTGTCGTCTATCTCGTAGGCGTAAGTAAATTCCTGCTCGGTCTTTGCAAAGATCTTCGCATAGACTTTTTGGGCGAATTCCGTGCCGAACATCGCCTTGAAATTGGCGAGATTGCCGATAAAGATCGTGCCTATCAGAACGCGCCCGCCCTTGGCTGTAAAAACGTCGTACACGTTTTTCATCAGATCTTTATTTTCAAGATCCGATTCGTACGGGAGCGCGAGTTCGCTCGCGGAAAGGCGGATCCTGCCGTTCGTCTGTTTTTTCGCGACGCACGCGAGCAGGCGCTCGGCGCCGAACGCGGAAATCTTGACGGCGTTGAAAGTCTTTTCTTCGAACCGCGCCACGTTCTCTTTGATCTCCACCGTCTGGGGGAAATCCTGTTTGAATTTCGCGTTGGCTCTGATAATTTTCCCGTCCGCGTCGGTAACGATACGGTAGGAATAGCGGAACGAATTTTCGTTGAGCCCTACCCAGAAAGAATATAAAAGGAACAGTACGCCGACCACCGCGCCCGTCACGATAAGAATGACCGCGATCTCCCGCGCAAGGGAATCGGAAATTTTCTGCTGTCCCGTGAAATCCACGAACGCGCCGAGATAATAGCCCGTAGCGCCCAGATCTCTGACAGAACAGGCGTAGTGCCCTTCGCCCTCGTTCACGATGCGCACGGACGACGCTTCCGACGGCTGCAATTCGAAACCGTAATCCTGAAAATAGCCGTCGAAGACACCCGTCGCAAAGACGACGCGGCCGCTGCCGCTCGCGAGCGCGATCCCTTCGAACCCCGCCATGGAAAGTTGTTTCACGGCCTCTTCAAAGGGGCGCAGGCGCAGTGCCGTTTCGCCGTTTACAGATTTTGTATAAACGGTATACAGCGTTTCATCGCCGATTCCTTTGCACATATCGCTTAAAGAATAGAAGAGCACGGGGCGCTCCTGCAGGTTATGGGCGATCGTCTGCGATTGCACGGCATAACTTTGCCCCCCGATCTCGATCTCCGCGCCCGCGGCGTCGAGCGAGCCTGAAAGAGCGAACCCGTCCTCTTCGTCGAAATTTCCGACGTCTTCGGAAAAAATTTCATTCAGTTCGCGCTCGATGCCCGAAAGCGACGCGGCGTACTGACGGAAAGTACCGTCGTATGCGGACGTGACGGCGTTGTGATACAGAGAAAAGCCCGCGATGAGTTCCACGGATATAAGGACCACCGCGACGACGATGGTCTTGATCCACATGGTTTTATTGAATTTGGCAGAATGCTTTTTCACGCCGTACGCTTGCTCCGTTTATTTTCCGTTGCATAAAAGAATTTCTTTTTTCTTTTCGTCGGATAAGCCGAACTCGGTAAAACTCGGCTTGTGCAGATAGTAGCCCTGGATATAGTCGACGCCCAACTCGATGACTTTCTTCATCTCCCCGAACGTTTCCACGCCCTCGGCGATCACCCTGATATTGCGGCGGTGCATATAATTGACCATATTTTCCACCATCAGCATCTTATCGGAAGAGGCGTCAATGCCCTGTATGATGGCGCGTTCGAATTTAATGTACTGAGGCTGGGTGATCAAAAGCACCGCGTCGGTATTGTAGGCGGAACCGAAATCGTCTATGGCAAGTTCCGCATTCCAGCGCCCCAGATAACTTATTTTCTTTTCCAATGTGGAAGAAGAACTGATCGGCTCGTTTTCCATGATCTCCAAAACCACGTTGCCGAGAAGTTCGCCGTACGCCGTTTCCAACGCGCGGATATCGTCGGGCGGAATAATACAGTCGCTGATGGAATTGATGAACAGCCTGGCTTTCTTTTCCAAAAGCCCCTCGCCGAAACGGGTCTGATACGTTTCCAGCGCCCCATTCCAGGTGAGTTGTTCGATCACGTTGAGTTTGGCGCACTTCTTGGCGATCTCGAGGATCTGCACGGGGGATTTGATGGTTTCCCCCTGCGGGCGCATGAGAGCCTCGTATCCGTAGGTCTCGCCCGTGCGCGCGTCCACGATCATCTGAAAAGCGTATCTGACTTTGCGGCTCTCTACGATATGGAAAAATTCTTCCTGCCCGCTCATGATAAATTCGTTCTTGCGGTAGTCTTCGATATCGAAATCGCCGAGGCGCCCCTTATCCGTATGCTTGACCGAATACATGGCGTAATCGGAGTAACGGAACAGTTCTTCGGGCGTGGCGGCGTTGCGCGGATACAGCGCATAGCCGCCCGAGGCGCGCAGTTTGAAATTTTCACCGCTCGGCAGCGGCAGAAAGCACCGTTCCATACGCGACCATACGCCCTGCACTTCTGCAAGCAGTTCCGCTTCGCTCGCGTAGCCGTAGAGAAAGACGGCAAACTCGTCGCCCGAAAGTCTTGCGATGAGCGCATTGCTGCGGGGAAAACCCTTGATGAGTTCGCCCATCAACTGAATATACTTATCGCCGTAAGAATGCCCGTAGGTATCGTTGACGTATTTGAGTTCGTCCAGATCGATCATCACCATGGCGCCGATACGGACGAGTTCGGGCGTTTCGCACAGTTCGTACAATTTATCGTTATAATAGCGGCGGTTGTTGAGCCCCGTCAGAACGTCGAAATCGCGCTCGAATTCGATGCGCCTCTTTTCGATGACGTCGAGGGTGATATCGGTGATCGTGCCGATGATCTTTTTACCGTCGTCCACGACGGAGATCTGGATCCACGCTTCTTCTTCGGGGATCTTATAGGTGACTGTTTCGTCCCTTTCGTTTAAAGGATCGATCTTGGACATGAGGCGGCGGAAACGATCGATGCCGATATAATCGTTTATGCGTTCGTCCTGCCAGCGCATGAGCGTATAGACGTTGCGGCTGACGAAAACTTTCTTTTCCCCGTACACGTATTCGAACACGCCGATCTGCGTGCGCGAATTGGAGATAATGCCCGAAACTTTCTGCGCGATGTTTTCGGCGGTTTCGCTCTTTTCCAAAAATGCTTCGGCTAAAAGGTCTATTTCCTTGATATACGTCTTGCGCAAAGGCTGCTCATTCGCCGCGCTGTAATTCTGCGTATCCTCCGCAAGTTCCGCAATGGGCTTGCTGATACTGCGCACGACGAGCGTGACCGCCACGAGCGCGAGCGCCACCGCCGCCAGCGCCGAGGCTGACATCGCGATGAGAATGGTATTGTAAAAGGTCATCAGAACGCCCTCGTCGACCATGCCGACCACCGCCCATACGTCGCCGCTGAACGGGCCGTTCCGATTGTAAATATCCAACGTCTTGACGTTGCATACGACTTTGGAAGAAGGGATCTTATAAAAATTCGTATAGCCGTCCGGCAAGGCGGAAACACTGCTTACAGAACCGAAAACGCTCTGTCCCAGACTGCCCGAATGTACGATGCGTTCCAGATCCACGCTGCCGTCCTCGTTGTTTTTCACGAGGCATACCGCGGCGCCGTATTCTCCCGACGTGTTTCCGATATTGACTTGCCCGCTCAGATAAGCGACGGAAAGGCCGATGCCCAGCACTCCGAACACATCGCCTTTCGAAGAGATAAGCGGGATCGAATACGATACGATTGTTTCGCCGTACTGATTCATTTTATATGAAGGCGACCAATAAGCATAATTTTTCGTATCGGATACTTTTTTCGCTTCTTTCGCCGCATTCAGCGGTTTGAAAAAGAATGCCTCGTTATCGTTGGAGCATTCTTCGGAAAATTCAAAGGTGGAATAGGTTTTGTTTCCCGTCACGTGCAGTTGATCCCGGATCTCGATACTGCCGTAAGTCATTTCGATATCGGCGTTATCCGAACTCGCGGAGGTAGGATCCATGTCCCTCAGACAGATGCCTCCCTTATAATAGTCCTGCGGCTGGTTGCGCGTTCCGGGGCCGTCGAGCACGATAAACGCGTCGGTGACCAGATTTTTGCGCAGCATATACAGGATATCGTCCGCGATTTCGGATAATATAATTTCGTTGATGTGATAGGTACGGGGGCCTTCCGTGGCCTTTTCCTCTTCGGTAAAAGGTTTTGCAATATCTTCGTACGATTTTCCTTGTTCTTGAAGAATCGTTTCCACGCGGCTTACGACGTCGTTCTCCGTTTCGCTGATGTTCGACCATACGCGGATCATGTTGTTGGTGAGCGAATCGGAAACATTAATCACTTTGCCGTTGAACATTTCGAAACTGTTGTTGCGAAGGTTCGTAAAGGTATCCGACGCAAAAAGAGCGCAAAAAAAGAACACCGTCTGAAACACGATCACCAAAACGATCGGGATCAGGGTTTTCCGTAAAATAGATTTGGTACGTTTGTTCTTTTTCCCTTCCATCTCTTATCCGTTGTCTTTCAGATTTTCCAAACTCGCGCCCAGCGCTTTGAGCCACTCTTCGAAATGACCGACGGTCAGGCACTGCTGCAGAGTAACTTTTCCGTTCTCGATCGCGGCGAAATCTTCGACCGCCTTATCGATCATCGAAGTATTGACGATCTCCCGCGCCTCGGTACCGCAATCGAAGGGAAGCGTGGTGTACAGCGTATAATTATTGACGATTTCGATGCCCGTATAGAGCGTGCTTTTCATCAGCGCGGAAATTTCGGTATTGTCCGTAAAATATTCTTTGGCGGCTTCTTCGGTATTGAGATCTTTTTTGACGGGAAGATAGCCCGAACCGAGCGAATATTTTAAGTTGTTGTCCTTTTCGCTGAACCAACGCAAAAAGACGGTCGAAGCATATTCAGTTTTTTCGTCGGAACGCACGACCGCCATGCCCGCGCCCTGCTGCACGGCGTATTTTTCCGTACCCGCAAAGTTGGGGAGCGGCAAAATCATGCCCTGGATCGCGTATTCGGGATCCTTATTGTTATCTACGTTCTCGGGAAAGTACGTGACGCCCGAAGTCGAACCGACGCAGGCGACGATCGCGCCGCTCTTGATATCGTCGGTGCGGAATTTTCCGCCGTGTTTGAACCAGCCCTTGACGTACGGTACATAATAGTTATCCCACAATTTCCGCATGACTTCGGAATCGAGTTGAAAAGTCACCTGCCCGTTTTCCACTTCGAAAACAGGTTTACCGAGTTGTTTACTGCCTACGAGCATATAATTGGCGAAGGCGTCCCTTCCGAAAAAGGCTTTACCGCCGCTCCATGCGTAATACTGTTCAGACAACTCCGTAATGCCTTCCCATGTGGCAAACTTTTTAACGTCGGCGCCCGTTTTTTCGGAAAATTTATCCCAGTCGGTCTTGTTGATCGCCAAAACCTCCGTCGATTTCGCGATGGGGAACATTTTGATCTCCCCTTCCTTTTCGAAACCGCCTTCCTCTATGTAACTGGGCACGAATTCTTTGATTTGCGACGCGGTAAGATAATTTGACAGATCCGCGATCTTATCCTTGACCGAATAGGCGGTGTCGGAATACACGGAAAAGATCTGAGGCAGCGCTTCCGCGCCGATCTCTCCATCTATCGAGGCGCGGATGGCCTCCTCCACGCCGGCGATGCTCCCTTTGGATTTGGCGGATACGACGATCCCCTTTTCCTTTCCCAGCGTGTTATTGAAATCGGTGACCATTTCGTCGAAAGTGGAACCGAGCGCGCCGTTGTAGTAATGCCATATCGTGACGGGCGTGGGCGAACCGGGATTAAGCCCGTGATCGTTGCCGCCCGAACAGGCGACGCAGGCGATGAGCATAGAACAAACTGCTACAGACATCAACAGATTTTTGAAAATTTTCACGTTTTCTCCTTCCAAACAGGAATTGTGCGCTTTTGCAGAAAGCGCACAGCCCCCCACTGCGGGGGGCAAACGTAAATTCACGGCCCGCGTAGTTTTTCGGCACGCCGCTCGGGCGCACCGTCAATTTCGTTCATTATAACATTAAAAAACGGTAAAGTCAATGTATATGAGAAAATGTCGAAAAAAGAGACCGTTGATCAAAACGGCCTCTTTTTGTTATTGATTTGCGTTCTTTGCCTCGATCATATCCTTGACTTTCATCAACCGCGTCAACCCCGCGCGCTCGTTTTCTTCCAGTTTCATGGAAATATAGCGGATGGTTTCCTCCAGATCGGGAATGAGCACGTACTCAAGCGCGTTGACGCGCCGCTTGCTCCGTTCGATCTCCACGGCGAGCATGCGCAGGATCTTTTCCTGTTCCGCGAGCCGCACGAGTTTATCGAGTACTTCGCCGGCAAGTTCCACGGCGTAGTCCGCCTCGCTGGTGACGTCCACATAGGAATAAGGCAGCGGAGAAGATGCGTCTTTGCGCTCTTCCAGAACGATCTTCGGCACTTCCAGATTCATGAAGTTGCCGAGGCCGCACTCGGGCTCGACGGAAACGGAGGGCATAGAAAACAAAAGTTCGATGTCCTTTTTGGGCATCAGTCCGCGCGCCAGCGAAAACTGTTTCAGAACGCGCACGACGTCCCCTTCCGTTTCGGCGCGAAGTTTTTTGATCTCGCGCGCGAGCACGGAAAAGCGCCGCACCATTTCGTCGGTCTTGTCTTTCAATAACTTGTGTCCGCGCTGCGCCGTTTTGAGCCGTGCTTTCAGTTTCTTCAACTCCATGCGCGTGGGATTTTTATTGAGCCTTGCCAAAATTTTACTCCCGATAGTACTTTTCGATATATTGTTCTTTGATGCGTTTGAGTTCCGATTTCGGCAGCCCGCTCAAAAGTTTCCACCCGAGATCAAGCGTTTCTTCGATGGAACGGTTGGCAGAAAAACCTTGCGAAACATATTCTTTTTCGAACTTTTCGGCAAAATCCGCGTACAACTTGTCGATCTTGGAGAGGACCGCCTCGCCCAAGATCGCGGAAAGTTCCTTCGCTTCCTTGCCGCGCGCATACGCCGAAAACAGTTGGTTCATCGTGTCCGCGTGGTCTTCGCGCGTCTTGCCCGCGCCGATGCCCTTATCCTTTAAACGGGAGAGGGAAGGCAGCACGTCGACGGGCGGGTTCACGCCCTTTTTATACAGTTCGCGCGACAAGATGATCTGCCCCTCGGTGATATAGCCCGTAAGATCGGGAATGGGGTGCGTCTTGTCGTCCTCGGGCATGGTGAGAATGGGGATCTGCGTAATGGAGCCTTGTTTGCCGCGGATGCGCCCCGCGCGCTCATAGAGCGAGGCGAGGTCGGTATACAGATACCCCGGGTAGCCGCGCCGCCCCGGCACTTCCTTGCGCGCCGCCGAAACTTCGCGCAGCGCCTCGCAGTAGTTGGTGATATCGGTGAGAATGACGAGAACGTGCATCCCCAGTTCGTAAGCGAGGTATTCCGCCGCGGTGAGCGCCATGCGCGGCGTGGCGATACGCTCGATGGCGGGATCGTTGGCAAGATTGGTAAAGAGCACCGTGCGCGAGATCGCGCCCGTCTTTTTGAAATCCTGCACGAAATATTCTGCCTCTTCGTACGTGATGCCGATGGCGGCGAACACGACGGCGAATTTTTCGTCGCCTTTCAGCACGCGAGCCTGCCGCGCGATCTGCGCCGCAAATTCTGCGTGCGGCAGACCGCTCATGCTGAACACGGGCAGTTTCTGTCCGCGCACGAGCGTATTCAGTCCGTCGATGGCGGAAACGCCCGTCTGGATAAACTCGTTGGGATAATCGCGCGCCGCGGGATTGAGCGGTTCCCCGTTCACGTCCATGCGCTTATCTGCAATGACGGGCGCGCTCCCGTCGCGCGGGCGCCCCATGCCGTCGAACACGCGGCCGAGCATATCTTCGGAAACGGAAAGTTCCAGGCTGCGCCCCAGAAATTTGGCGCGGCTGGTTGAGATCTGCAAGCCCTGCGAACTTTCGAACAACTGCACGAGCGCCTTGTCGCGGTGCACTTCCAGCACTTTTCCGTGACGGACTTCGCCGTCCTTTTGCACGATCTCCACGAGTTCGTTGTACTTCACGCCCTCGACGCCCTCCACCAGAAGGAGAGGCCCGACGACTTCTTTGATGGTCTTGTACTCTTTAAACATGTTCCCCTCCGCCGAGCCCGTGCATGGCTTCGTTCATTTCTTTGGATATCTCGTCGAAACGGGCAAGATCCTTTTCCTCGATGTATTTCGCGCGGCCGATCTTTTCGCGGACGGGAAGTTCCAGAACGTCGTCGAGGCGCGCGCCCTTTTCCACGGCTTCCAGCCCCAAGCGGTTGAAATCATAGATGAGCCGCAGCATTTTACACTGTTTGGCGATGGAAGTATAGGTATCCGTTTCGTGAAAGGCGTTCTGATGGAGAAAGTCTTCGCGGATGATCTTCGCCGTTTCCATGGTCATGCGGTCGCGTCCCGAGAGCGAGTCCGCGCCGATGAGGCGCACGATCTCGTCGAGTTCCGCCTCTTCCTGCAATACGTGCATGGCGAACGCGCGCAGTTTGATGAAATCGTTGGACGCGTGCAATGTATACCAGTCAGACAGTCGGTCGGCGTACAGAGAGTAACTCACCAGCCAGTCGATGGCAGGGAAGTGGCGCTTATAGGCGAGATTCGCCGAAAGCCCCCAAAAGACCTTAACGATGCGCAGCGTCGCCTGCGACACGGGTTCGGAAAGATCGCCGCCCGCGGGCGAGACCGCGCCGATCGCCGTGACCGAGCCGACGCGCCCGTCTTTTCCCAGCGTGCGGACGATGCCCGCGCGCTCGTAAAATTCCGCCAGACGGCTGGAAAGATAGGCGGGATAGCCCTCCTCGCCGGGCATCTCCTCCAATCTTCCGCTCATTTCGCGCAGAGCCTCCGCCCAGCGGGAAGTCGAATCCGCCATGATGGCGACGTTCATGCCCATATCGCGGAAATATTCCGCGATGGTGATGCCCGTATAAATGGACGCCTCGCGCGCCGCCACGGGCATATCGGAAGTATTCGCGATGAGGACCGTGCGTTTCATCAGCGGCTCGCCCGTTTTGGGATCTTTGAGGGCGGGAAACTCGTTGAGAACGTCAGTCATCTCGTTGCCGCGCTCGCCGCATCCGATATAGACGATGATATCCGCGTCCGCCCATTTCGCCAACTGATGCTGCACCACCGTCTTGCCGCTGCCGAACGGCCCGGGGACGGCGGCGACGCCGCCCTTGGCGATGGGAAAGAGCGTGTCTATGACGCGCTGCCCCGTGATCATGGGCATATCGGGCGTCATTTTTTCGCGGTAAGGCCGCCCCTTTCTGACGGGCCAGCGTTGCAGCATACAGATCTCGCGCTCGCCCTTTTCGGTAGAAACGACGGCGATCGTCTCGGTAATATTGAAATCGCCTTTTTCGATTCTGACGATCTTACCCTGCACGCCGTAAGGCACCATGATCTTATGCGCGACGATGGACGTTTCCTGTACGGTACCCAAAAAATCGCCGCTTTGCACTTCGTCGCCGGCCTCTACGCACGGCTCGAACCGCCAGATCTTCTCGTGATCGAGATTGGTCATGGAAATGCCGCGGGTGATGCGGTCGCCGTACGATTCAAAAATGCGTTCCAAAGGCCTTTGTATCCCGTCGAAAATTTCGCCGATGACGCCCGGCGCGAGTTCCACCGACAGCGGCGCGCCCGTGCTCTCCACTTCTTCCCCGGGACCTAAGCCCGAAGTTTCTTCATAGACCTGAATGGACGCCTGATCGCCGCGCAGTTCGATGATCTCGCCGATCAGTTTCTTTTCGCTGACGCGCACGACGTCGTACATCTTGCTGTCCGCCATGTTTTCCGCCACGATCAGCGGGCCCGATACTTTAATGATCTTTCCTTTCATTGCTCGTTCTTCTTCTCCTCTTGCGAAAGGATATCTATCCCCAACGCGCGCTCGGTCTCCCTCTTTAATATTTCGAATCCGTAGCCGTTGCTCCCGTTCATGGACGGAACGGGGATCACGACTGGATACGGGCTTTCCACAAAACGCGAGATCGTATCGTCGATCTCTTTTGCCAAAACGTCCGTGACGTAGATGATCTGATATTCTTTGGAAAGGGTATGCAGCAATTCCCGCGCTTTCTCGGGCGATGCCGCGCTGTACGCGTCCATGCCGATCGCCTTGAAAACCAGAATGCTGTCCCCGTCCCCGATGATCGCCGTTTTACCCTTCATACGTTTCCCTGATCCTCGCCCTAACGGCATTTTTTTCGATCTGATTGTTCAGCCCCGACAAGATGATGCGCACGTTGGAAAGTTCCGCTTGTTTATAAAAACAATAGCGGACGAAAGGCTGTACGCCCTCCGCTTCGTATCGCTCTTTTTTCAAAGAGGAGAGCGCGGCGCCGTCCGCGAGCCGCTCGAACCCGACGAGCGGTCTTCCCTCGGCAAAATCATCGAGCGCGGCGCCGATCAGTTTGCCCAAAGCCGAAAAACGGCTGTTTTCGCGTATCTTTTCGGGCGGCTCCGCCGCCAGAACGCGCAAATTTTCGTCCGTCAAAGAGCCGCCTTCTACGCGCATTTTCATCGTCTTCGCAAAGTTCCGCGCGCGGAGCGCCACGGCGATATTCGCCGCGTCCGCTTTTCGGCGGTTGATCTTACCGAGCGTCTTTTCCTTTTTGCTCAAAGCCGCGCGGTCGGCATACAGCGCACGGCGGAACAGGATCGCGATATTCTGCCCGTTCGCCTGCCCCGAAAGGAAAAGCGCGTCCGCCTCCCTGCACGCCGCGGAAAGCGGCGCGGGGAAAAGATCGTATTTATCCGCATAAATATTGTCCCGCATTTTATCGGCGCGGTAAAACCCGTCCGCGCCCAGCATGGGCGCGCAGTCTGTTTTCAGATACTTGCTCCGCACGATCGCTTCGGCGTTGTGGTAATCGTATTCCGCCAGAAGATAACGGCACAGCGCCTCGCTCGGCGCCGTTTCGCGCACGAACGCGGTATAACGCCGCTCTTCCGCCTCGATGAGAAGGTCGGCTTCAAGCGCGGATGCAACGGTAACGCCGTTCCCGAAATTCACTTCCGACAGTATTTTCAGCGCGTCGTCCCCCGAGGCGCAGTCTACCATTCGGTTGAGCCGATCCGCGCCCAGAAGCGACGCTTGCAGCGCAGACGCCCGCGCGTTGGCAAAGATAGCGTTCGTCATTCTTTACTCCGTTTTGCGCCCGTCGGAAAATAAAATTTCCACGACGTCGGATTCCAGCGAAACGCGGTCGGCGGCGATGAGCGCCTCGAAAGAAAGATCCTTATCGCACGTTTCGTTGGAAAGAAACAGTCCGCCCGCGAATGCGCCGTCTGCGCCGCCGAAACGCAGTTTGCGCGCGCGAAAGACGGGCAACGCCTCGGTTTCGCTTTGACTGAGCGGCGCGAAACGGGACAATACGACGGTATCGCCCTCCTCGGCGTTCTCTTCCAAAAGGCGGGATACGATCTCGGCGTAGCGCGCCTTGGGGAAATTTTGCGCCTTTTCAAGCGCGCGGGCGAATACCTCGTCGATAAGTTCTCGCTTGGCGCCGAGCACCTTTTTGCGTCCGTCCAGCCGCGCGACGGTTTCCCGTCGCTCCACGGTTGCGTCCGCCTCGTCCGCGAGCGCTTTGCGGGAAGACGTCAAAAGTTCTTCCGCCCATTTCTGCGCGGCGCTGATCCGCGTTGCCTGTTCCGCCTCCGCCGCCGCGCGCATTTCACTCGCTTTTTTCTCCGCATCTTCGAGGATGCGGGAGATCATGGCCGCTTTTCCTTCCATAGCGCCACCTTATGCCGCCAACGTAAAGAGGAGCGAGATGACCAACCCGAAAATGGCGTAAGTTTCGACCATCGCGGGGAACATGATCAGTTTACCCGACAGTTTTTCGTCCTTCGCCACCGCATAGATACAACTGGTCGCCGCTTTGCCCTGAAAGATCGCGGAAACGAGCCCCGTGATCGCCAAAGGCATGACGGACGCGAATACCAGCCAGCCGCTTCCGACGCTCATGCCCGCAGTCACCGCGCCCTGTCCGACCAGCGCCATGACAAAGCCGTAGATGCCCTGCGTCGCGGGCAAAAGGACGAGGATCATCACCTTGCTGAACTTTTTCGCGTCCTCCGCGAGCACGCCCGCAGCCGCGCTGCCCGTCTTGTACAGGCCGACGGCGGAACCTACGCCGCACAGCCCCGCGCAGATCGCCAATCCTAAAATCGCAATCGCTTCACCGCTCATAATTTTGTTACCTCCGATAGTTTACTGTTGGATATGGATATATTGCACACGGGAGCCGATGGGCGTAAATAATTTGCCCTCGCCCGTATAAAACTTGGAAAAGAATTCGATATATTGCAGCCTGCAATCGTGAATATACGCGCCCAGAACGCCCATGGCGATATTGAACGCGTGCCCCACGAGCATGACCAAAGGTCCGAAGACGTACCCGATCGCGCCGCCCGCGATGAGGTCGAGCCCGATGCCGTTGAACTGCTGGGCGATGATCATGCCCGAGAGCATGAGCCCGAACAGACGGGCATAACTCAAAACGTCGGACAAGAGATTGATGACGCCGTACAGCGCGCCGAACCCTTTCGTAAACTTGCCCAATATTTTTTCCTTGCGCCCCGCGGTGAGCATCGCGCCCAAAAGCCCTACGCCCAGCATCACGACGCCGGGCAGCGTCATCGTTTCGAAAAAGGCGTGCACGTTATTTGCAACGGGGATCTCGAAATACTCCGTGAGGAAATTGAACACCGCGAAAAACAGACCGACGTTGAACAGGATCCAGGTAAACGCATCGCACAGCGCGTCGAGGACACGCCCGTCGCGCAGGTCGTTGACCGCTTTGAGCGCGTATCCGACCGTGATCTGGAACAGCCCCAGGGCAAGGCAGCCCAAAAGTATCGTCAGAACGTCCGTACGGTTGCCCGACGAGGGATCGGGCAGAAAGGTGTAGAGAGAAAAGCCGAAAAGCGAGCCGAACAAAGCGCCGAATACGATGGTGAACAGCCCGCCGTACATCATTATCTTCGTCAGTTTTTTAAAACCGTTGTCGATTTTCAGCCTCGCAGACAGCAAAAACCCGCCCGCAAAGAGTAAAATACCGTAGCCGATATCCGCCATGATCAGCCCGAAAAAAATCATAAAGAACCAGAACACGACGCCGTTGGGGTCGTATTCGCGGTAGTCGGGCGCGGAATACATATTTGTGACGAATTCCGCGCTTTTCGCGGGCCCGCGGTTTTTCAAAAGCGTCGGCGGCGTATCTTCCTCGGTCGGTTCGGTAAATTCCGTCACCGCGGCGGGCGTGACCGCATCGATTGCCGCGCGCACGAAATCGCATTCCTCCCGGGGCACGTAGCCGTGCAGGGTAAAGGTGCTCGCCGTCTTGAAAAAACTGTCGTACGCCTCCGCTTTTTCCAACTGCAAGGATAAATAGTCGGAAAAGATCTTCCAGTCTTTCAAGTAAGGCGCGAGCGCGCACGCGTCCGATTTGAGCGCCTCTTCCCGCGCGTCGAAACTCTTCGTCTGCGCCGCGAGTTCTTCTATCTTTTCCGCGGCGGTTTCCGGAAAGGAAAACGTGCATTTGGAAAAGGACAATCCGTTCAAAAGGGCCGCTATTTCTTCCGCACAGTCGTTATGCGCCACAACGCATACGGCGGAAGGCTTGCCGCGCGAATAGATCGTGATCGCAGCGGGCGATTCCGCCAGATTTTCTTCCAGTTTCGGGATCGCCGCCTCGTCGATCAGGCCGAAAAAACAGCGCGTGCATTTCGTATCGGAAAAATCCGAAAAGCGCTCGTTCACTTCGCGGTAAGCCGAGAGTTGTTCGATGAGGTTTTTCGCCTTTACGCGTTCGGCGCGGAGCGCGGACAGTTCTTTCTCCAACGTTTCGGCTTTTTCCATCGCCGCGGTAAGTTCCGCTTCGCGCCCCGAAATCTGCATGAAATCGTCGTAGGAAAGCAAGATATCGTCCTTGAGCCCCTCGGTATTTTCGGGGAAATATTCCTGTTTTTTGCTCTCCGCGATGCGGTCGGATACGAAGGCGATGCCCTTTCGCACCCGCGAAACGCGCGACTGCAATTCCGATGAAGGGGCGTTTTCTTCTTCCCAATCGCTCAGTTCCACCCGCTGCGTTCTATGCAAAGCATCGAGCAGCGCGTCCTTTTCCGAGGCAAGTCCCGTCAGCGAGAATTTTGACATTTTTACGACAGACATCAGCCGAATAACCTCCGAAGCACCGCGTCCGCGGCCGGATCCACCCGCGTACGGCTGCGGCTTTTGAGCGCCTGCGCCGCCGCGCCGCCTTCCGCGGCAAGGCTGTCGTATGCCGCCTGCGCCCTGCGTTCGGCGTCTTTTTCGCTCTGTTCACGTTCGGCAGCCAAAAGGGCGATCGCGTCCTCTTTGACCTTTGCCGCGCGCTCGGCGCCCTCCAAAGAGATGCGTCTGCAATCGCTTGCCGCTTTCGCCACGATTTCTTCCGCCTTTTGTTCCGCGTCCAATATGGACGCGATGATCTCGTTCATACCGCTTCTCCTTTCGACTTTCCGACATACTTATGTTGTTTCGGTTTTCCGCAAAAATTCCGACTCCCTGCGAATTTTTCCGACACGCGCCGAAAAAATCCGTATATGCAAATATTATACGCCCGCTTTTAACCTTTGTCAACCGAGAGACGAAAAAAAGCGCGCCCGAAGGCGCGCCTGTTTATAGCCGCGTATCGGGATAAACGTCCACGAATTTCGTGTAGCCGTACAGGCGAAGTTTGTCCTTCTGCGCGTAAAAATTCTTATTGCGCATGGAAACGAGCACGCAAACGCCCGCCTCCCGCAACGCCGCCGCTTTCTGCAAAACTTCCCTCTTTTTTTCGAGGGGCGCTTCGCGCGTGATGAGATAGGCGATCTTTTCTTCATCGCCCGCTCCGATCGGCGTTTCGTTGTTCTTCATGATATCTATGATACGTTCGAACCCGATGGAAAAACCGCAGGCGGGCGTGCTGCCGCCGCTGTATTTTCCGATCATTTCGTCGTACCTGCCGCCGCCCGCGACGGACAGTTTATACGAGGAAAGTTCTATTTCGAAGATCGGGCCCGTGTAATAGGACATACCGCGCACCAGCGTGGGATCGAATACGACCTGTCCTTTGCCCGAAAGGATATCGCGCGAAGTCGCGATGATGTCTTCGAGATTGGAGATGACGTTTTCGGGCACGACGTTTGCCCATTCGTCCCTGAAATAATCGCGGCAGGAAAAAAGGTCCGTGCTGCCGTTGAAGAATTTGCAGTACGACTCCACGCCGCTCTCTTCCAGTCCGAGTTCCAGAAGGGACTTTTTGACACCCTCCAACCCGATCTTATCGTATTTATCCAAAATGATGAAAATGACGCTGTGCTTTTCTTCGGGGAAACCGCAAAACGACGCCATGGCTTTTAAGATCCTTCTGTCGTTGACGCGCACCTTGCTGCCGCCCAGCCCCAATTCGTAGAGCATATTCGCGGTAGCGGTGATCAATTCCATTTCGGCGAGGTTGGTGGCGTCGCCCAAAATATCGATATCGCACTGCGTAAACTGGCGGTAACGCCCCTTTTGCGGGCTGTCCGCACGCCAGACGGGCCCCGTTTGCAGAGCCTTGAAAGGGTTGGGCAGATCGTTGCTGTTATTCGCGTAAAAGCGCGCCAGCGGAACAGTCAGATCGTATCTTAATCCGCAGTCGCACAGATCGTCAAAATTTTCCGACTTCTGCAATTTTTCGCCGCGTTTTAAAATTTTGAAGATCAACTGTTCGTTTTCGCCGCCCTGCTTGCTCGTCAGATTTTCGATATGCTCGACGGCGGGCGTTTCTATCAGCGTAAAACCGTATTTTTTATAGGTGCTCTTGATCTTACCCAGCGCGTATTCGCGTAACTCCATGTCGCGCGGCGTCTGTTCGGGCATTCCGCGCACGGGCGTCTTGACAAAACTCATTTTCGTTCACTCCGTCGTTTAACCAATCATTGATATTCAATATATCATATCGGGGAATTTTTGTCAAATAAAACGGGGATACGGCAGCAGACGCTACGCGCCTCTTTTTCGGAAAGCCGCGAAAAATCGGGCACGTTCGTCAACGTTTTGCCGTCTACGGTACAGCGGACGCATTCTTGCGTTGCCCCGCAGGGCTCGACGAGCAGAAGATCGCCGTAAAAGTACAGACCGTTTTCCGTATGTACGTCGATCTCGAAGGAAAGTTTGCCCGTTCCCTCCGCGAGCGCCCAATCCCCCTCGCGCGTGATCCGCACGCCCTCGGCGCGGATATTCTGCACATACGAAGGCAGATACAGATATAATTTGCGCCCGCCCGTTTCCGCCTCTTCGAGCGCGATCTCCCGTTGATAAAAGAGATCGCCCGCAACGCGGATACGCGCGTTATCGGAAATGTATTCGAAATCGTCGTAAAAGAGAACGCGTACGGCGTCCCGCTCTTCGCGCACGAAATGCGAGCCGAGTTCGTAAAGGCCCTCGGACAGGCGGAGCGTACAGCATAGATACGCCTCGAACGTATCGTTATAGGGTTTTACAAAAGGGAAATCCTTTGTCGCGCAGAGGTCGCACCCCGCGCCGCCGTTGCCGCGCTGGCTCATGCGCAGCGCGTTATAATAAACGCGGTAGGCGCAGGCGAGATATTCGTCCTTGCCCGTACAGGCGTGCAGTTTCAGAGCGAGTATGAGCGAATCGACGATGGCGCAAGGCTCCGTCCAGGTATCTTCCCTGCCGTACCAATTAAAGTTGGCGTAGGTGAGCGTCATGCCCTGTTCTCTGTAAAATCCGAATTCGCGGACGGCCTGTTGTAAACAGCGATCGTCTTTCGTACATTCATACAGACGCAGAATGCCGCGCGCCGCCGAAAGAGAAGCGTGCGTCTGCGTGCGCAGGGCGAGTTTGTCGATTTCAAGAAAGCGGCGCAGCATGACGTTCAGAAGTTCTTTGAGCGCCGCGTCGCGCGTAATTTCGTAGACGGCTGAAATACCGTCCATCGCGATGAAGGCACAGCCCGTGTCGGAAGAAAGTTTCCAACCGTTTAAAACGTCGAGCGTATGACCGAACACGCCCCCCTCTTCGCTTTTTTCTCTTTCAATGGGATAGCGTTCGAAAAACTCGGTAAGTTTTGCAAGGTAGTTGCGCGCGATCGTGCGAATACGGCAAAGCGACTTTTCGTCTTTGGTCGCCTTATAGTATTCGGTGAGCCCGCGAAGATACCAACTGTTGCCCGAAAGTTGCTGTTCGAGCGCGACTTTGCCGTCGAACAGAGGACCGAAATAGCCGTCGCGATTGCAATGTCCGTCCAGCCCGTCCGCCAATGCGCGCAGCGAGGCGGGTTCGGTTCCCGTCGCCTTCCATAAAGAAACGAGCGCGAGCAAAGTTCTGCCCTCGAAATCGCCGTGCCAGTCGTACTCCGCGGGGCGGAACACGTTTGGCGCGCAGTACAGCGGCTCGCCCACTCTCGCCGCGTTCAGCCGCAGTCTTCTTCCCAATTCTCCCTGAAACCGTATCATCGCTTTTTCCTTTATTTATGATATGCCTTTGATTATAACATAAGTTTCGGAAAAAAACCACATTTTGGATCAATGTGTAAAATCAATTTTCCCCTGCCGCTCGGTAAGGTTTTGCGGCGACGACGTTCGTCCCCTCCCCGTCCACGTCGGCAAGGATCACCGTCCCGATCTCCGTGTCGGAATCCACGTAGGCGGCGCGGATTTTTTCCATGACGAGAAAGACATTCGATTTCAACACTTCGCGGTCGGTCTTGACGGGCACGCGCCCGAACTTTGCCCGCACGGTGCTCGTGACCGTGCGCCGCGGCGAGATCATTTCCGAAAGCGCGTACGCCTTGCCCTTGGGACAGAAATTTCCCGAAACGCTCCACGCGCCGTTCTCCCCCTCCACGTGCAGAGCGCAGCCGCGCGGACATTCGATACAGACAAAATCTTTTCCCATGTCAACCCTCCCTTACCACGGAAATTTCCACATTCTCCGCGCCGTCGAAGAGCGCGGGCGGCAGCGAAACGTGCTCCATTTCTCCCGGCGCCACGGCGATGCGGCGGAATTCTTTCACCGTATCCCCCGCGTGCACGATAATTTTGGCATTCGGGAACGCCGAACGCACGCGGAAATACAACTTCTGCGCGTCTTTTTCGCCGCGGCACAATTTTTGCGGCAGGACGTATGAAACGTTTTCGCCCGCACGCGTCGGCACGTAACTTTTTTGCGTATGCCCGCCCAAAAGATATTTCGCAGCCGCTCTGCCCGCAATCTCCGCCTCTTCGGATACGAAATCGACCAGATCGTGCACGTGCAGCACGTTGCCGCAGGCGAATATTCCCTCGATCTCGGTCTCGCGGTCGCTGTCCACGAGCGCGCCGCGCGTCCCCGCGTGCAGGGAGATGCCCGCCTTTTTCGTCAGTTCGTTTTCGGGGATCAGCCCCACGGAAAAAAGAATGGTGTCGCAGTCGAAATGAATCTCCGTGCCCGCGATCGGAAACCTGTTTTCGTCCACTTCGGCGACGAGCGCGCCGCTCACGCGCTCGTCGCCCTCGATCTCCACGACGGTATGCCGCAAATACAGCGGGATCCCGAAATCGTCGAGGCACTGCGCGATGTTGCGTTTGAGTCCGCTCGAACAGGGCATGATCTCGACAACGCCGAGCACTTCCGCGCCTTCGAGCGTGAGCCTGCGCGCCATGATGAGACCTATGTCCCCCGAGCCGAGGATCAGGACGCGTTTCCCGGGCAGCAATCCGTAAATATTGACGAACTTTTGCGCGGTGCCCGCGCTGAACAGCCCCGCGGGGCGCGTGCCCGCGATGTTCAAGGCGCCCTTGCTGCGTTCGCGGCAGCCCATAGCGAGGATCACAGCCCCCGCCCGCACGGTGAAAACGCCCTTTCCGTTCATATAGGTGACGGTTTTATCGGAAGAGAGATCGACGACGAATGCGCCCGTCAGTATCTCGATATTCCGCGCCCGCGCCTCGTCCAGAAAACGCTGTGCGTATTCGGGCCCCGTCATGTTCTCCCGAAAGCGCGTCAGCCCGAACCCGTTGTGGATACACTGTTTCAGAACGCCGCCCGCCTCTTCTTCGCGTTCCAGCACGAGAACGTCTTTTACGCCCGCGTCGTACGCCGCGACCGCCGCCGCAAGTCCCGCGGGGCCGCCGCCGATGATCACCAGATCCCGTTTCATAATTCTCCTCCCGTGATCACGAAGGAATTTTTGCCCTTTTTCGTGATCTCTTGCGCGCGGTATCCGTATTCTTGCATGAGCGTATTGAATACGGATGGCTGGCAGAATCCGCCCTGGCACCGTCCCATACCCGCGCGCGTGCGGAATTTCACGCCGTCCAGCGTGCGTGCGGGCGGGTTTTGTCTGAGCGCGTCCAAAATTTCGCCCAGCGTCACGTTTTCGCAGCGGCACACGACTTTTCCGTAATCGGGACGCCGCGCGATGATCTCGTTTTTTTCTTCTGCGGAAAGATCTTTGAAACGGTTTCTTTGCCGCATCGGATCGAAATTTTCGTTGCGCCTTGCATGGAATTTTTCCGCGCACAATGCCGCGACGTATTCGCCGATCGCGGGCGCGGAAGTAAGCCCCGGCGATTCGATGCCCGCTACGTTGATAAGGTTTTCCGTTTCGTCGCTCTCCTCTATGATAAAATCGTGCCTGTCGCTGTACGCGCGCACGCCCGCGAACGACGAGATCGTTTCCCCGAAAGGAATGTTTTTCAGCATAGACGATGCCTTTTTCGTGATTTCATCGAACCCGTTGCGGCGGACGGACGTATCGAATTCCCCCTCCGCCGAGGTCGGTCCGATAAGCACGTTTCCGTCCGTCGTGGGCGTGACGAGAACGCCCTTGCCCGCCGCCGTCGGCACGGCGAACACCGTATGCCGCACGAATGGCGGCGCGATCTTATCCAATAATATGTATTCGCCCTTTCTCGCCCCGATGCGAAAGGAATCATCGCCGAACATCGCCGCGACTTTCGCCGCGTTCAGCCCCGCGCAGTTGACGACGCACCGCGCCTCCACGCGCTTATGATAGGAAGAGACGAGCGACCAGCCGCCGTCTGTTTTTTCCGCCGCGGCGACTTCGAAACCGCAGTAAAGGGACGCTCCGTTGTCCATCGCGTTGCCCATTGCGGCGATCGTCAGCTGAAAGGGACAGACGATCCCGCCCGTCGGCGCGTACAGCGCCGCGGCGACGCCGTCGCCCAAATGCGGTTCGAGGGCGAGCGCCCGCGCGCGGTCGATGACTTCCAGCCCCTTTACGCCGTTCTTTTCGCCGCGCTCTTTGAGTTGGGACAAGACACCGACCCGATTCCGTTCCGCGAGCACGAGCGAGCCGTTGTTACGATAGCCGACGCCCAATTCTTCGCACACCTTGGACATCAGTTTGTTTCCTGCCACGTTGAACTTCGCTTTCAGCGTGCCGTTTTCCGCGTCGTACCCCGCGTGCACGATGCCGCTGTTTGCCTTGCTCGCGCCCGCTGCCACGTCCTCCGCGCCCTCTAAAACGGCAACGGAAATCGCATATTTCCGCAGTTCCCGCGCGCAGAATGCGCCGATGACGCCGCCGCCGATGATCGCCACGTCCACCATTTCGTTCTCCTATTGGAATAAAAAGAGCCGACAAAACGGACAAACTTGTGTTTGTCTCCGTTTTGTCGGCTTCTCCATATCTCCGCCTGTATTGATTTCTCCTCGATTATACCTTGCTTTGCCGCATTTGTCAATGTATTTTTAAAAATTGCCGAAAAAAATCCCCGCACGATTCGCGCGGGGATCAAAAAATCAATTATTTTTTGCGGAAGAGAACGACGACTGCTCCCGCCACGAGGAGCGCGCCCAATGCGGACGCCGTCGCGGCGACGGCGGAACCGCATCCGCCCGACGCAGGTTCTTCCTTTTCCTCCGCCTTGACGGTGACCGTGCACGTTGCGGTCTTTCCGTTTTTGGTCGTGACCGTGATCGTAGCGGTGCCCGCTTTCACGGCGGTCACTTTTCCGTTTTCATCTACGGTAGCGACGCTTTCGTCGGAAGTCGTCCATTCGACCGCGTCATCCGCGCCCGACGGCGCGATCGTGGCGGTCAGCGTTTCGCTCGCGCCGACGGAAAGTTCAATCGCCGTCTTATTGAGCGTGACGGACGTCGCGGCCTCTTTGACGGTCAACGTAAACGTCGCAGCCTTGTCGCCGTCGAGCGCCTTCGCGGTGATGGTCGCCGTGCCCGCTTTGAGAGCGGTCACTTTCCCGTTTTCGTCTACGGTGGCGACGCTTTCGTCGGAGGAAGACCATTCGACCATTTTATTGGTCGCGCCTGCGGGCGCGATCGTCGCGACCAGCGTTTCCGTATCCCCGACGGCGAGCGTGCCTTCGGTCTTGTTCAACGTAATATCCGTCACAGACGTCGTGGACAGTTTCTGCGTCGCCGCGCTGTAAGTGAACACCATATCCTGTTCCACGTAATAGCCCGTGGGGAATACCATGCCCGCCTTGATGGTGATGACGTGATCTTCATCGAGCGCGATCAGCCCTGCGGGAATATAGATTTGCGCTTTGTTTTTGTTGTAGTGCAGCATGACGGCGGTCGATTTTGCCGCGTCGCCCTCGATGCCCGCCTGAATGGTGCGGATATCCTGTCCGTCTACCAAAATTTTGGTGAGAGCCGCCTCATACGCGCCCGAGGACACCGCTTTATCCACGCTCTCCACCGTTCTGCCCGTCGCATTGCTCAAGATCCATCTGGGCAGGCTGGCGTAGAAATTCGCGTTGCCCGCGCCCGCGTTGGTCTCGTCGCAGATATCTTCATAAAATTCAAACGTGATGCTCTTGTTCGTCGCGTCGCCGCCGATGCTCCAGTCGTTGCCGAGCGTCTTGAAATGCAAGACCTTATCGCCCTCTGCGGGAATGACGGGGCTGACGGTCGTGACCCAGTAATCGTACGTCGCATAGTAGGTGCGGGTATACGCCTCTTTGAGTTCCAGACCCGAGGGCGTCGTCATCACGTCGGCGGAGAAAGTCGTAAGATCCGCAAGCACTTCTTCGCCGTTCACTTCGGCACGGTCGTCGATGGTAAAGACGAGCGCGCTGCCCGTAGAATCGATGCGGATCGCGTCGACGGGCTGAGAAAGTTTATTTTCCAGCGTATTCGCGGCGTTGATCTCCGTGACCGTCTTGCCGCCGAATTTGATTTTGCCCGCAACGTCCGCATCCTTTTGCAGATCGTTCAGAACGTCGCCCGAGAACAAACTTTCAAACTTTAAAGTGAGTTGTTTGGACGCATAATCTTTGAGGTTTTCATCGAGCGCGACGAGCGGTTCCAGACCGCTGATCTTGATCGCGCCGTCGGCAGGCAGGACCGCCCAGTTGCCGTCAAGAGCCATGATGACCTTGTAATCTTCCGCGAGGGTAGCGTCGATCTTGGGAGAATCCGCCTCGCACACAGCGTCGCCCTCGCCCGCCTTTACAAATCCCATGCCGGCGAGGAATTCCACCGTATCTCCTTTCTTGAATTGATAACCCGAAGTATAGATCCAGAACATATTGGAGCGCTGATGGATCTGTACCTGCGACGCGGGATCGCTTTCCTCGGCCTCGCTGACCAATACACCGTTGACTTTGATATGATCGCCGATCCCCGTCACCTTATCCGCGCGCTGGCAGTTTGCCGATAACCCTTCGATGGAAAAGGTCACGGATAACTGGGAGCCGCCTTCTTTACCGTTTGCCGTTGCAACGAACGTCTTTTGTTCGCTTTCCGCGGCAAAGACGGCTGCAAAACTCATCGACAGAACGAGCATGACCGCAAGCGCGGCAAGCAGAACTTTTTTGAATCCTTTCATATTTCCTCCTGATGATTATTTATTTTGCGCCCGTCCGGAAACGGGCGCATTTTACACAGTTATTTTTTGCGACGCAGTGCGAACGCCGCGCCTGCAATCGCGAGCGCCGCCGCGGGGAGCGAGATCGCTGCGGCTACGCCGCCGCAGCCCTTTCCGCCGCCGTTCCCTTGATCGCCGTCCCCGTCGTCGGGTTTGCCGCCCTCGTCGGGAAGTTTATCCACGATATTGACGTAAAACACGTCGGTGTACGTTTCCCCGTAAATATCGACGGTATAGACGGTGAATTTCAGTTCGCCGTAATCTTTACCGCTCAAAAACTTTTCGCCTGAAATCACGATCGTGCCGACCGTCGAATCCCCTTCGGGCGCAACGAATGTGTAGCGCGAGGAAGAGAGCCCGCCGCCGTTCACTTTCTGGAACGTTCCGTTGTGGATATCCACTTTAATCTCCAGATCGGCGGTATCGCCTTTCTTGTAATAATAGGTTTCTTTTTCCACTTCGGGAGGTACGGTCGCCTCGCCCGCGTCGCGGACGAGTATATTGATCTGCTCGCTCCCTCCGTCGTTTTTGGCGAACAACGTGTTCTGACCCGCAGAGAAAGAGGCGAACGCGCCCGATTTCACCGTCAGTTTTTTCTCCGCAGCGTCATATTCGTACTGCGAGGCGTCGACCGCCTGCGTGCACGCGCCGTCGTAATAGAGTGCGAGCGCGCCGTTCGCGTTTTCGTAATTTTCCAGTCCGACGACGACAGGATCGCTGCTGCCGACGAGATAGGAATAACTGTTTTCCGCATCGGTGATCTTAGGCGCGTTGACGCCCTTGACGACGACCTTGTTTTCCTTATTGGGATTGGCGGGCGTACCGATAAAGTGGAAATACGGATATACCTTGCCGCTCTTGAAATCCGAGCGCTTGGGCTGGATACTCTCGAAAAGAACGGTATTGTTATACGTCCATTTCGTGCCCTCTTCCCCGATCTCGATGACGATGGTATCGAGGTTGCTCCTGTCCTTATAGCCGCCCGCGCCCGCTCTCGTGACGTAAGCGACGGTATTCTGTTCGATCTGCGGCTGCGCCATGCCCGAAACCGTCTGGAACATGACGCCGTAATCCGAGGTCATATTGTTCGAGCCGTACGATTTTTTCAGATCGCCGCGCGCGTGCTCCCCGTCCTGTTCCAGATAATACACCATTCTGTCGAGATTGCCGTAGGGCGTCTCGCCGAGAGCGATCGCCCACCAGACCGCCATGGTGTTGACGATCTCGTACTGCGCTTCGATCACGATGGGTTTGGTCACGTCGAATCCCTTCACGTTGACGAGATTTTCGCGCACGCGCGCCTCGGAGCCGTTATACTGCCCCATTCTGCCGTCCTTGATGTCGTAGACGGTCGTGCCGTCCGCATTTTCCGTTACTTTCGTTGCGCCCAGCGTGCCCCATTCGTCATGGTAGATAAAGGAAGTCAGATCTTTGTCGGACACGCCGATGATCTCGTATTTGTGCGACGACGCGGCGTTTTTGGAAGAAACGGTCAGCGTTGCGGCGGAAAGATCCAGCGACGCGTACTTAGCCACGGGCACAGCCGTCAGATCGTCGAACGATACGTATAAAAAGTCTCCTTCCTTGCGGATCTGCATGGAATGGATCTGCGAATGTACGTTGACGTAGGTTTCGAACGATTCCGCATAGTCGCGCTTTTCGCCGTCGAGATAGGTCACTTCAACGAGCATTTTCGCCTTGGCGATCGCGCGCCCGTCGTTGTTCGCGTACATGGCGTACACCTTGACTTCCACGCCCTTGCCGTTCTGCAAAGCGGTGAACTTCAGATAATCGGTGTCGTTTAAAAACGCCGTCGGTTCGTTGTTTTCCACGTGCAGAGGGAAATACGATTCGTCCATAAAGGCGACGGATACTTTCGCGCCTTTGACGAAATCCACCTCCTGCGCGTACGTGACGCCGTGCTCTTCGCCCGTCGCGTTGGTGACGAGCGTGCCGCCCAGTTCGCCCGCAGCGACAGTCACGCCGTCGCCGCTCCAATCGGACTCTGCGGCGTACGCCGACAAGGCGAGCCCCGTCAGGCAGGATACGAGAAGGACGACGGATAAAATCGTCAGTAACAATTTTCTTTTCATAGATTCCTCCGAACTGTTATTTGCCGCGATAGGCGTATTTCAGCCTGCCGACGGGCGCGACGTCGCCGCTCGTATAATAACTTTCGATATTTTCCGGTTGGGTGACGTTATCCGCGACTTTGAAGTTGATGCGGAATTCTCCTTGAATCCCCAGCGCCGCGCGGGGAATGCGAAATTGCATATATTTGCCGTTATACGTATATAAGCCCGATTTTTCCGCTTGATATTCCACTTTGCCGTCGGGCGAACAATTGTACTTTTCCACCGAAGCGACGCCCTTTTCGTTTTTCGTGCGGCCGACGATATAATCGAATCCTTTGAAAGAGTTTTCGTTTACGCCCTCCACGTCGATGAGCAGTGTCATGGAATTTTTCTTGGTTAAATCGATCTTCATGTCCTCCGTCGTTTCGACGAGGAAATACACGTAATTCGCATCGGACGAAACGCGCACCTGGGAAATGTCGTTGATGAGCGAATTATCCACGTACGTTTCCGTGCCCGAGATGTTGATGAAATTGCGGTTGGTCTCACCCGTAAGGTCGAAATACACGCTGGAAACCGCGTTCCACTGGGTAAGCCCCTTTTCGATATCGATGCTCTTGACCGATCCGTAAGGAAGTTCCGTTACCTTGTTGCCCTTATAATTGCGCACGTTGCGCATCAACTGCAAAAAGGCGTTGTCGCCGTAGCCGTTCTTCACCATTTCCACGTCGCGGGAAAACTCTTCGTTGAAAGTATCCACGAAATAGGGACGGTTGTAGTTGCCCGCCGTGAAATACTCCCCGTTGCCGGGCTGCCCGATGGATTTGAGGGCGCACCATTCGTTCCAGCCCGTCACGAACGTATATTTGGGGTCTGCGTTGATCGCATTCTGCCACTGCTCTTCGAAATTTTTGCCGCTGCGGACAGCCTCGTCGCTGTGGTCGGGTCCGTCCTCGGTCGTATAGCCCCTGCCCCACATGGTATCCATCAGTTCCTCGCCCTTATACGTCTTGTCTGCGAGGACCGCGTCGGAGAAGGGAAGGCGGTTGTGCTGTCCCGTGGATACGTTCATCACCGTTTCTTCGCCTGCCCCGTACACGTGCTGGGGGCGCGTCCAGTCGATCCAGGGCCAGCCGTTCTCGTAATTTTGACTGGTCGGCCACTGCGATTCCTTGAATTCGAAGAATTCGAGCATATCGGGATCGGTGACGCGGTGGAGATCGTTCGTGCCGTTCACCATGCCCGCCGAAGGGTTTGTCGGATCCGTCACCGCGGCGATGAGCGGTTTTTCATTGGGACAGAACCACAATTCCTTGTACTTTTCGTCCTTGTAAATGCCGTTCTTTTTCAGTTCGCTCGCGTTGTCGGGCGCCTTGTCGCCGTAGCCCTCGTATAAAATTTTGATGACGTCCTTGGACTGGCTGTTGCAGTAAAACATAAATTTCGGTACGGGCCAGCCCTGCGTGCGCATATCCTCCATTATGGGAAGGATATCCGCGACCACGTCGAGATAATCGAAACCGTTGGTCGCGTCGAACACGAGGAAATCGATGCCCGCATAGCAGAACAACTCCATGTGACGGCGGATGACCCAGGGGTCGCGCGAATTGTAGTAGCCGTAATAAGGCTCGCCCCAATAGTGGTACTGACCGGGAGGGCTGACTTCGTTGTACGCCGTATTCCAGAGGGAATCGGGATCGTCGTTCAAAAGTTTGGTAATGTCGTAGGTCCCGCCCTGCTGGCCGCCGTGCTGCCCGAACCAGAGCACGTACCACATTCCCACATACCTGTCCTTATCCTCTTTCATGCCGTCGATCAGATCGACCGTGCGGCCGTAATCGTCCGTCGAGCAGACAAGATTGACGGTATCCTGCGGGGAGAGGACGGAGGCCTGCAACTCCCCGTCCGTATCAAACTTGTTATCGTCCAACGTTTCCTCCTTTGTGCCGCCGCTGCCTTTGGGACTGCATCCGAACCCGAAAGCCGAAACCATGCAAAAGCACAGCAGCAGACTGATGATCTTTATGAATTTTCTCATCTGAACCTCCTTTCCTTATAGAATGACTCTCACTTTTTCGAAGCGTAATCGTAACTGAGCCTGCCGATGGGCGCGCTGTCGCCCGAAACATAGTAATCCATGATATCCTGCGGATTCGAGATATGGTCGGTCACCTTTACTTTGAGAGAAAGGGACTTGGAATCTTTCAGCCCCAGCGCTTTCAGAGGCACTTTGACGATGATCTGGTTGCCCGAAACGCGGTATTCCGCTTTTCCCGCCTCGGAAAACGCATAGCCGCCCGTGCTCTTTTCCACCGAAGTCGTGCCGTCCGACGAGGGATGACGGTTGACGACGAAATCGTATCCTTCAAAGGTCTTGTTCTTTTCGTTTCCCGTGCCGAGCAGGATATTCATCCAACTTTCGTCGCCCTGCTCGTAAGAAGTGACGGGCGCGAGCGTGGAAATTTTCAGATACAGATATTCCGAATCGTTGGCGATCTGAATATCCGTAATGTCGTTGCGGGCGCTCGTATCCGTATAGTGGTATTCGGGCGTATCGACGATGCCGCGGTAGTCGCGCACCATGGCGTCCCCCGCGAAATCCTTATACGTGTACAGCCCTTCCCATTCGCCGAACGAATCGAGCGATTTCGCCGCGAATTTCTGGCGGTAATTTTTATCTTCTTCGTACTTGTAGGCGCGTATATTCTGCAACGTCTGCAAATAGAAATTATCGCCGTAGCCGCCTTTCATGGGCTCGATGTCGCGGGAATATTCCTCGTTGAACGCGTCCACGAAATACACTTTCTGTTCGGTCGCGGAAACCTTTTCCGCAAATTTGATCATCGTCCATTCGTTCCAGCCCGTCACAAACGCGATGTCTACGTCTTTGCCCGCGCTTTCCATATCGAATACCGTCTGCCACTGCGACTGATAATTGAGCCCTTCCCGCATGCGCGAAGAATCGTTTTTCATGGTATCCATGTCGAATCCTCTGCCGCGGTTTCCGAAATCTTCGTTGCTCATTTTGGAAGAAGTGTGCTGTGCGACGGAAACGGAAACGATGCCGTTGTGATCGTATTGCGGATACTCGAACTCGATCCAGGGGAAAGAATTTTCCTGCGGATTTTTGTCGGGCCACTGCGCCTGACGGAAATCGAAATATTCGTTGATGAGCCATTGGTCGCGTTCCGCGTCCTCGCCCTCGAAGGAAAAATTCCATTTATCGCCGATGATCATTGGCTTTCCTTCAGGGCTGAACCACAGATCGGGGTAGTAGGAATCGTTTTCCTCGCCCGCGGCGGGCTCGGTATAGTACGTATCGTAGATCTGCCATGCGGTCTGCTTGCTCGAACTGTTGGTGAACCAAACCACTTTGGGAACGTCCCACCCCTGTTTCTGATATTTATCGAGCGTTTTTAAGACTTGTTGATAGGAAGAGTGATACAAAACGGCGTTGGTCGCGTCGAATACGAGGAAATCCACGCCGAGCATGGTCAGCATTTCCACGTGGCGGTCGACGACCCACGGGTCGCTCGAATTATAGTAGCCGAACAGCGGCTCCCCCCACACGTGATAGGCGTTTACGGGACTGTCCGTCGTATTGTACGGATCCCAGAGCGCGTCGGGATTTTCCTCCAACAGTTTGGTCACGTCGTACACGCCCCTGTGATGCGCGCCCATCCAGTTGAAATAGAACATGCCGACGTAGCGGTCTTTATCGGTCTTTTGACCCGAAGAGCGTTCGGTCTTTCTGCCGAGCGCGTCGGTCGCGACGGTATTGAGAAGAGTGAACTGCTGATCGGAAATATCGCCCAGCGTATCGATCGAGTTTTCTTTGCCGCAGCCCGCCGCCGAAAGGGCGAACGCCGCGGTGAGCAGGAAAGATAAACAGATGAATGCGATCTTTTTCATAAATTGCACCTTTTCAGCCTTTCAGCCCGTCTACGGCGACGCCTTCGATGAGCTGTTTCTGGAAGAGAATAAAGAAGATCATCGGCAATATGGACATAAACACGCCCGAAGCCATTCTGAGATTTTCCTTGTCCTTGGTCACGTTCTGCACTGTCACGTCCTGGTAGATCTTAAAGGCGAGCGTTTCCTTGCCCTCCTGATTCATGTACAGGAGCGGGCCGTAGAAATCGCCCCAGTAGGCGTTGAATACGCTGACCATGACGAAGATGAGCACGGGAATACACAGCGGCACGGTGATCAGGAGATATCTTTGAAAGAGATTCGCGCCGTCCAGCCGCGCCGCGTTGTCCATTTCGTTGGGAATGCCCTTCATGAACTGGCGTATCAGAAAAATGTAGATCGCGCCGCCGCCGAAAAAGTTCGGGATCACGAAGGGAAGTATGGTGTTCGTCCAGCCGAGATTGGTGTACATGACGTAGAGCGGGATCTGCGTGACCACGCCGGGGATCATCATGGTCGCAAGCATGACCGCGAACAAGAGCCCGCTGCCGAGAAATTTGATCTTTGCGAATCCGTACGCCACCAACGACGCCGAACACGGCACGACGATCACGTTGATCCCGACGATGAGCACGGTGCGCAGAAACGCCTTGATGTAATCGCCTTCGAAGAACATGCTCCACCCCTGCACCGAAAAAGGCGCGGGCCAGAATTCCACGGGATACAGTTTTACCTGATCGGACGTCATGAAACTTCTGATAAACATATAGAAATAGGGAAACACCAATACGATCGCCAAAATGATCAGAACGGCATATTGCAGCGTGCGCGTCAAGCCCCGCGCCGCGCGCGTGTTGCGGAAATTCGTAAGATTCGGAGAGTTCTTCGTATGTTCCATGTCAGGCATCCTCCCCGTAATACACCCACTTGCTCGTCTTGAACACGACGGCGGTCAGCGCCGCGATGATGATAAACAGTACCCATGCGAGCGCGCAGGCATACCCCAGCGAATAATATTCGAACGCTTCTTTGTAAATTTTAACGGCATAAAAATAGATGGAACCTTCCATACCCTTGCCGCCCTGCGGTGCGAAGATCATCGTGGAATTGATCTGCAGACTGCCGATGATGCCCGTCACGAGATTGTAGAAGATCATGGAAGTGCTCATGGGTATGGTGATGGAAACGAGCCTGCACATCGCGCCCGCGCCGTCGATCTTCGCTGCCTCGTACAGCGCGGTCGGAATATTTTTAAACGCGGCGATCCACAGGACCATGCCCCCGCCTACGCCCCAAAGCCCCATGACGATGACAGCGAACATGGATGTGCTCGCCGCCGAGAAAAAGGGATTGGGCGGAATGTTGAAAAGGCTTAAAATGGTATTGAGCGCGCCCGTATCGGACATGATGTCTTTCCAGATGACGCTCGACACGACGCCGGGGATCATGCAGGGAAGATAGTAAAACACGCGAAATACGGTGACGCCCTTCACCTGCATATTGACCAGGAGCGCGACGAAGTAAGAAAGCACCAGCATGAGCGGCACGCTGATGACCGCGTACAGCACGGTGTTGGACAGAACTTTGTAAAATTCTGTATCGATCTTAAAGATCTGTTCATAGTTGCCCCAGCCCGCGAATTCGAAGGTGTTGAACCCCGAAAAATCGAAAAAACTGTAATAGAGCGATTGTATCATCGGATAGATGGTAAAGACGAGAATGCCGATCGTCAGCGGCAACGTGAATAACCATCCCGAATAATTGGTGCGCAGCACCTGTTTGACTTGCTTGCCTAATTTCACGGCAGCGCTGTTTTTTTCTTTCATGTATGCTATCTCTTATTGATGGTCGCTTTGATCTCCTCGTCGAACCGCGCGAGCGCCGCTTCCAGCCCCATGCCGGGCCTTGCAAGATAGTTCGTGACGAGATCCGAAAGATTGCCGATCAGTTCGGTCTGCTTTTTCGGCGCAAAGCCCAAAAAGAAATCCGTCGGCTGATTGTATTCCACCTTGTAGGTGTACGCCTCCATATTGAGGTCTTTATATTCCCCGTTGATGCCCTGTCCCCAAAGATTGGTCTTGGGATCCGCCATATCCTTGCGGATGGGCGGATTGGTCGCGCCCGCCTTGGCGAAAGCGTTCTGTCCGTCCTCGGACACCATGTATTTCAAGAACTGCCAGGCAAGGTCGCGTTTCTGCGTCTTGTTATAGATGCAGTAGCCGGGCACGCCCGTGCCGATCTTGGGCTGATCTCCGATGAGCGGGAAAGTCACGAGATCGTAATCTTCCCCCAAAAGATTATAAAATTTAGAGGCGGGCGCGGAATGGAACATCATGGCGCCCTGTCCGCCCTCGTAGTTCGCCTGCGCCGAAGAATTGAGCGGCGCGACGTATCTCTTTTCGACCAGTTCGTTCATCATGTTGAGAGCGGCGCGCCCCTCTTCGCTGTTCACGACGAGTTGGTTGTTCTCGTCGAACACGCTGCATCCGTTGGAGAGGAAAATGGGATACATGACCGCTTCCCAGTTGATATACGCGTCGATGACGTATTGACCCGTCATTCCGTTCTCGTCGAAATATTTGCGGATCGTCTCGCACGTATCGAGAAAATCCTGCCAGGTCCAGCCGTTTTTGACCTTGGACATATCGACGTTCGCAGCCTTGAAAATGCCCTTATTGATATGCGTTACGACGCGGTCGGCGCTTCTCGGGATCAGATACTGCGCTCCGTCGAAATTCTGCTGGCCGAGTTTCCACATTTCGGGATAAAAAGCATCTAAAAATTCACTGTCCCGCTCGAGTTCCGCGTTTATGTAGGGATCGAGATTCAGAAACAGTTTTTCTTCGATCAAAGGAAAACTTTCCGCCGAACTCATCCATAAAATATCGGGCATCGTTCCGGGATTTTTCAGATCCGCCTGATAATAACTGGAAAGCGCGGACGTGTAGTTGGTCCCCTGAATGACCTCAGGCTGAATGGTGACGTTCGGAAAAATTTCGTTGAACCCTTCGATCAGCCCTTCGATGAGTTCCTTTTCGCGCGCGTCGGCCGTAATACCGACTTTCAGAGTTTCGGTGATCTCGTAATCCACGTCCAGATTCGGCGTGTACTCATCGACGGTGCTTGAGCCGCCGGGACGGCAACCGACCAATCCGACCGAGCCGAACAGCAATACGGCCGCAAGAATCAATCCTGTAAATTTCGACTTCATAATGTCCTCCGTTATTTTTTTGCGCATATGCGCATATCTTGTAATTTGGATTACGTTTTACCTAGGTAAAACGTAAAAAAGGGTACCCTTTTTTACGTTTTACCTAAG